>Ga0075466_1000178_pt1 | contig 22839 bp, 36 predicted proteins | sample DEB08_DNA_16_FD_71486 | JGI IMG/M metagenome (GOLD analysis project Ga0075466, IMG submission 71486) | Aqueous microbial communities from the Delaware River and Bay under freshwater to marine salinity gradient to study organic matter... | ecosystem: Environmental > Aquatic > Marine > Coastal ... | reverse complement strand
ACATGGCAGATGATCAAAGACTAGACCGAATTGAAGCTAAGATTGATAAACTTTCAGATGCCATGATTACTATAGCAAGAGCAGAAGAAAAACTTGTAAATATGGAACAGAAATACTCCGTACAGTACGACCGTATGAATAAGTTTTCTGCGAAACTTGATGATCTTGAACGTTTAGTAACGCAAAATGCTACAACAGTAAATACTATTAATAAGCTATTTTGGGTAGCTATAATTTCAATGGCAGGCGCAATTGCCACCAACATACTAATGTAAGGAAATAAAATGAAGATCGAAGATATCAAAAGCATGGCGCGCGCTTGGAACCAAGTTCAAGAAGCGTCATACGGCAAACCTAAAAAAGAAGCGATGGATCCAGTTGATCCTAAAGAGCTAAAAGGCAAGCACAAAGATCGTAAAGACAAAGACATTGACAATGATGGCGATGTAGATAAGTCAGATGAATATCTCCACAAGCGTCGTAAGGCAGTTTCTAAAGCTATTAAAGGTAAAAATACCGAGGTTGAAGTACAGACCAATGAAGGTAAGTATGTGGGCGAAGGTGTTGAAGTGCTTGGCGAAGACGTTGCAAAAATGTCGCATGGTCGTCTCAAGTGGCATATGAATACTGGCGTACCACATGGTCGTTACAGTAAATCTGAAATGAAAACTGAGAGAGACCGTCGTCTAAAAGCAGGCGAAGGCGAAGCGTATCGTAAAGCAAAGCCTGGATTAAGCGAAGCGGGCGAAGAGCTCGACGAATTGAGCAAAAAGACTCTTGGTTCATATGTTAAAAAAGCTGCTGATGATATGGCTAATAATGCATACACATTAGGTGCTAGAGATCCTTTAAAACCAAAAGGCTCATGGAATAAAGCTTTCAAGCGCGGTAAAGGTATTGCAAAGGCAACTGATAAACTCACAAAAGAAGCTAAAGATCACGGCAACATGAACAATGGTTCTCAGAGCGGCGAAGGTCTTTCACCTTCTGCAAAGAAAGAACTGGCACGCACTACACCTATGCCAGACGCAGTGAATGAACCAATGGTAGATAAGAAGACGTTCGATGCTATTCGTGCATCTGGTAAGAAAGCACCTATGCGTTCTAATGATAATGCCCAAGGCGATAAAACCGCTCCAAAAACAGGGAAATAATTAATGGCTATCCAAGCTCCTGCATTTCAAAAAAACGCTGTCCCTTCATTGAAGGGATGGCATCATCCTAAAACCAACGAGCTTCTAAAAGCTACTCGTCACAGTCAAGATCAATTAGATGAGTTCTACGGTGTGGCAGTAGAAGAGCCAGCCCCCGTACCAGCACCTGAGCCTGTTGTCGAGAATGAGGTAGATGAAGATCTTGCTTCTATGTCTAAGGCCCAATTGGAAGAGTTTGCACGGGATAATCTAGAAGTAGAACTTGACCGTAGACTATCTAAGAAAAAACTATTGGATGAAGTATCGTCATTAATGAAAAGATAATTGCATGAATCATGATTTACTGGAAGAAGATCTGGTAAGGTTTGCAGCGAAACATTATTACTCTCCAAAGGGTAAGATCGATCCTGAAGAATTTTATAATGATTTAAAACGATTTAAATACATCAAGCGTTTGGTGAATAGATATTTGGAAACAGGTAATCTATCAGAACGCTTGATATTAAATCATACAATTGTTATTTTCAATGTGTTCGGTAACTATGCTGCTATACGAATGCTAGGACTAAAGCTAGAAAATAAGCATTGGGCTGTAATAAAGCCTTTTCTAGTATATCTTAATTATATAAGACCTGGTCAGCTTGATGATATAGAAGCTGACCGAAACATTACAGGAAACTTAAAGAGGTTATAATGGGATTAATTAAACAAGCTGGTGATTTAGTATACACTTTTAGGTTTCTTACATTGCTTGTCACTCCGTTTGACAAGACCAAAGCCTATGAAGTAGGCATTATTGATGAGAATGGTAAAAAGAATAAAGACTTTTCTTTTAACACTACAGAAGACCGCAGCAATTATAACAATTACTATACGCCGTTTCACAGGCTTGTATTTAATGTAAAGCGACTAATGGCGAAAGCACCAGGCGGCAGCAGTCGTCTGGCATCCTATGCTGCAGCACTATTTTTAATTAAAGAGAATTACTCTGTGTCAGAGAAAAAGATTCTTAAATCACTAAGCGATGCTGGTATCGATCCAACAGATTTACTTGCAGAAGAAAGCAACTGGTTTGTGCTAGAAAGCGGACAGCTTAGTCCTGGTGTGTACAAACTACGCCATGAGAAAGAAGCACACAAGGTTGATATTACATTCTTACCAAATGAAAAAGTCTTAGTTGGTGAAGAGTGTATGCCTATTGGTGAGATGTTTGGTATAAATATTTACGAAGCAACACACATGAGATCGAAACAAAAGGTCTATGTAACATCACTGGAGCTACTACGATGAAACCCGAATGTAAAGATTGTCTTAAAGAAGAAGCTGAAGGCGCGCCCTCGGTAAACACTTCTTCTATTCCGAATCCTGCGAAGACAGCTATGGGACCACGTTTTAAAGCACATAATATTACAGATCGCCGCCGCCGTAAAGATAAGCATCCTATTGTACTAAAACGATTCAGAAAGTATATGGAAGACAATGGTTAAGATCTATATTGCACTTTTTATTCTTGCTATGGTAGGATCAATTTCTACTGGTGTATATTTCTATTACACCTCAACGCAAGCAACTATTGCTACGCTAAGAGAAAATAATGTAAAGTTAGAAGTAGCACTAGAAACCGCTACGGCAAGTCTCGAGACAATGAAAGCAACTGTTGAAAAGACGAATAAACTTAACAAGAAGCTTCAGAGTGATCTACAAGCCGCTGAAGCATATACAGATGAACTAAGATCCAAGTTTTCTCGATTGAACCTTGTACAGGATGCTCTGAGAGACTCTTATAAGCTGGAAGGAAAGATGAATGGTGCAACTGCAAAACTATGGCGGAACTTTATGGAAGACACCGGCAATCCTGACATTAGGCCTCTTCCTGAGTGGCTGCGGAGTCGGGATGAAACCGGAGACGGAAGTAAAAGTGGTGACGAGAGTGGAACAAACCTCGATCCCGACAGTAGCACGACCGAAACCGATACAGCTGAATGACACTCGTGTTTGGGTAGTCACAGAAGACAATCTAGAAGAATTTCTTGAAAACTTTAAAAAGACATACGGTGAAGTAGCATACGTTGCACTATCGATGCGGGACTATGAAAACTTAGCATTAAACATTGCCGATCTTCAAAGATACATCGGGCAACAAAAAGAAGTCATAGTCTATTATGAAAAGGCTGTAACACCAGAGCCTGAAAAAAAATAGCATATATGGTAAAAAAATGTTTAAAACATACCATATATGCTGTTTACAAGCTTTAGCTTTTCATATATAATACTACCAATAAAGATAATTAACTAACCTATAAAACAGAAAGCCTGACCATATGGGTCAATGGCTTGTGTTGTATGCATTGTGGAGTAATATATGCTATTCGAAGAACAAATCTCACGTAAGCCAGATCTTTATCCCTGGACAAAAGAATTTATGGATGCCATCTGGAGCGGCTTCTGGACACCTGATGAGTTTAATTTTACTTCGGATTATTCACAATTTAAAAGTGAGATGACGCCACAAGAGCGCGAAGTGCTTGTGCGTGCTCTTTCTGCTATTGGCCAGATTGAAGTAGCTGTTAAGACCTTCTGGGCAAATCTTGGTGACAACCTCCCGCATCCATCCTTGCGTGATCTTGGTTATGCTATGGGTAACTCTGAAGTTATCCACAACATGGCGTACGAGAAGCTGCTTGACGTTCTTGGTCTTACAGACATCTTTGAGCGCAATCTAGAGAATCCTATTATTGCTGGCCGCGTAGACTATCTACGTAAGTACAGCAAAGGCGTATACAAAGATGAGCGCAAGCAGTACATCTATGCAATCACGTTGTTTACTCTTTTTGTTGAGAATGTTTCGCTGTTTTCGCAGTTCTATATTATCCTCCACATGAATAAGAACAAAGCTATTCTCAAGGACACAGCACAGCAGGTCAAGTACACCCGCAATGAAGAGATGCTGCACGCACAGTGTGGTATTAAGCTTATCAACACGATGCGTGAAGAGTACCCAGAGCTATTCGATGAAGAGCTGGAAGCACGCATTGCAGAAGAGATCAAAGATGCTATTGGATACGAGAGCGAAGTAATTCGCTGGATCATGGGTGACTATGAAGAGCTTGGTCTTTCCAGTGACATCCTCATCGAATTCATCAAGAAAAGAATGGTAGATAGTCTTGAACAGATCGGATTCGATCACGAGATTACCTACGACAAAGAGAAGCTTAAACTAACTAAGTGGTTTGACGAAGGTCTATACGGTTCAAACATGGTAGACTTTTTCCATGGACGCCCAGTTGATTACGCTCGTGGCCAAGGCGTATCAGCAGAAGATTTATTTTAATAGGAGTATATAATGACATTTAATTGGCTTAACGAAGACTCACGTACATTTTTGTCTCGTGGTTATCTAGAAGAAGGTGTGTCTGCAGAAGACCGCATCTCAGAGATCGCGCTTGCGGCAGAGAAGATTTTGAACAAACCTGGCTTCGCCAAGAAGTTCAATAAGTATATGTTGGCAGGCTACTACAGTCTGTCTTCACCCGTTTGGTCCAACTTTGGTGCTAATCGGGGTTTGCCTATCTCCTGTAATGGGGTAAAGGTAGACGATTCAATTGAAGAGATCCTGCAAAAGGTATCAGAGGTAGGCGTACAAACCAAGCTTGGTGCTGGTACGAGTGGTTACTTCGGAGATCTTCGCCCACGCGGGACATCCATTCGTGGTGGAGGTAAAGCAGATGGTCCTGTTCATTATATGCGGCTCTACGATACTAGCACTGATGTTATTAGCCAGGGATCAGTCAGACGAGGCGCGTTTGCTGCTTATCTTAACATCGATCATCCTGATGTACATGAGTTTCTAGAGATTCGTGAGCCAGGTGCACCTATTCAAAACATCTCTATTGGAGTTACTATCTCTGACGAGTGGATGGAGGATATGATTACTGGTAATCAAGAGAAGCGTGAGACTTGGGCAAAGGTGCTACGTAAGCGTAAAGAGACTGGTTATCCCTATCTGTTCTTTAGTGACACTGTTAACAACAACAAACCTAAAGTGCTTAAGGATCACAACTATCCTATCTGGGCATCGAATCTTTGTTCTGAGATTGCACTACCTTCTAGCAAAGATTGGACATTTGTTTGTAACCTGTCGTCTATGAATCTTGTTACATGGGACGAATGGAAAAACACTGACGCAGTAGAGATAATGACTTACTTCCTTGATGCTGTCATGGAAGAGTATATCAAGAAGACTAAAGGCGTCCGCTTTATGGAGACCGCGCACAACTTTGCTAAGCATTGGCGCGCTCTTGGAATCGGTCAGCTTGGTTGGCATTCTCTGCTACATTCTAAGATGATGCCGTTTGAATCATTCGAAGCACTTGAGCTTACTGAAGAGATCAGCGAATTCATCGATCAACGTTCCCTTGCAGCATCGAAAGAAATGGCTGATATCTACGGTGAGCCAGAAGGTATGAAAGGATACGGCGAGCGTAACCTTACTCGTTGCGCTATTGCACCTACCACATCTTCTAGCTTTATCCTCGGCCAAGTATCACCATCGATTGAACCACTTGCATCTAACTACTTTGTAAAAGATCTTGCCAAAGGAGTCTTCACATACAAGAACCCTTGGCTTACAGAAGTATTGGAAGCACACGGTAAGAACGATGATGATACATGGGATGATATTCTTATCCACAAAGGATCGGTGCAACATCTAGACTTCTTGACTGAGAATGAACGTAATGTGTTTAAAACATTCTCTGAAATCTCTCCTCTGAATGTAGTACAACAAGCAGCTGCTCGACAAACATATATAGATCAAAGCCAGAGTTTAAACCTTATGATTCCACATACTGCTCCGATCAAAGATATTAACGCATTAATTATCGAAGGATGGAGATTGGGCGTGAAGACATTCTATTACCAACGTTCCTCAAACCCCGCGCAAGAATTTGTACGCGATATCATGACCTGCGTCAGTTGCGAGGCATAATGAGAGTAGCTGAATATAACTGCGAATGTGATTACTGCGGCTCGGAAACCCGAGTCGTGGTAATTAACGAAAGAGAAGAACCACTATTTTGTTCTATGTGTGGGCAAGAATCTGGCCATGCATTTATTGACGGAGAAGAAGATAGCGACGAATAACGTCTATAGATAACAACGTAAAAGCAATCTTACGTGTAATTGAATGGACGTTAAACAATGTGGTATTATAAAGATAAACTTTACAAGCCATCTGAAGAAGAACTAAAAGAGTGGGTAGGGTTCGTATATGTTATTACGGATAAATCCAATAGTAAGATGTATGTGGGCAAGAAGCAATTCTGGTCAAAAAAGACCTTACCCCCACTCAAAGGCAAAACCCGTAAAAGAAGATCGATTGTCGAATCCGACTGGAAGAAGTACTATGGATCCAGCGATCTCGTCAAGCAACTGCTCCTCGAACAAGGAGAGCAGAACTTTCATCGTGAGATATTATATTTCGGCAGATCGAAAGGTGAGCTTGGTTACCTCGAAGCCAAATGCCAATTTGATAGACATGTATTGCTAGATGATCAATACTATAACGGAATAGTTAACTGTAGAATCCATAGAAATCATGTTAAGGGTTTACATTACCTACTAGATGACGTATAATAGTTTTAAATTAACAGGAGTATATTATGATTCTACTTGACTTCAGCGGCATTGCCATTGCACCTATTGTAATGGGACAGGCCAAATATGATGATGAGAACCTTATTCGTCACATGATCCTAAACTCTGTGCGTATGTACCGCCAGAAGTTCAGGGACTATGGCGATATGGTTATCGTAGCAGATGCTGGTGGTAACTGGCGCAAAGACGTTTATCCTGAGTACAAGGGTAAACGTAAGTCTAACCGTGAAGAGTCCAAGATCGATTGGAACATGGCATTTAAAAACATCAATATGGTTCTTGATGAGATCAAAGCTAATATGCCTTGGAAGGTTATCCACCAGTGGGGATGTGAGGCAGATGATGCCATTGCAGAGATCACTAAGTGGACACAGGAATTTGGTAACTATGAAAAGGTTATGATCGTGTCTGCTGACCATGACTTTAAGCAACTACAAAAGTTTGACAACGTGGAGCAGTTTTCTCCAGTTACTAAGAAGTTTATCAAGGCAGATAACCCGCGTCTCTATCAGATGGAACACATCCTAAAAGGTTGCTCTGGTGATGGTGTGCCAAATGTACTATCTGACGATGATACGTTCCTTGTAGAAGGTAAGCGTCAGAACGTACTATCTAAGAAGAAGAAAGAATCACTTTTAGAAGATCCACATGCACTTGGTGAAGTAGTGTACCGTAACTATCTTCGTAATAAAAAGATGATTATTCTTACAGAAGAGTCAGAATGTCCCGATTCTGTAAAACAAGAAATTATAAATAAGTTTGAACAGCAAGAAGTTCCTGCTCGTAGTAAGGTGCTCCCATATCTTATCTCAAAGCGGGCTCGCTTGTTGGTTGAAGTAGTAGAGGAATTCTTTTAATATGGCTAGAACATTGGATGTCTTTGAGGTCTTTGAACTGTTTGAAAAGGCAGAGACTCGTAAAGAGAAAATTGACGTACTAAAAAAACATGAATCTTGGGCGCTCAAAGACGTGCTTAAGGGTGCACTTGATCCTAACATCGAGTGGTTACTCCCTAAAGGTGAAGTACCTTACACTGCGTGTGAGGCTCATAGTACACCCTCAACACTACTCAGAAAAAATAAAGATTTTCGTTACGTCGTTAAAGGCGGCTCTGGTAGTAAAATGCCAGCAATTAAACGAGAAAAGATCTTTCTTGGGATTGTAGAGTCAATCCATCCCAAGGATGCAGAGCTGGTATGCGCTATGATCAATAAAAAGCTGCCAGTAAAAGGACTTACCGTTAAAATAGCACAGGAGGCATTCCCCGAACTTTTATGACGATACCCAACCCCAACCCTAACAATAATAAACAATAAGCAATAAAAGGTGCACGTCTTTGGACGATGCACCTTTTTTCTTGGGAGAACAGAAATATGGTTTCAGCAACTATTGACCGCTTAAAAAAAGACTCACGTAACTTAGAATGGGCAGCAGCAAGATATAGAAAACAAGGCAAAACAGATCGATTACGAAAGGTACTAACTAAAAAGGCATACCTAGACGATCATATTGTTGAAATCGAAGAAACCTTAAAAGAAGCAGCATAACTCAGGAAAGAGTCGGGGATAGAAATATCTCCGATTTTTTTCATTTAGGGCGTTTACATTTAATTTGAAATGATATATGGTGGTATTACACACTAACCTTAAGAGGCATCAAATGTTCATCATTCACACTATCGATGATGTACTTGATATTCTTTTTAACAAATATGGATTCCAAGGGTAAAATAGGGGGTTTACAAAGCTGCAGAAGTTGGTATAATAAAGAAGAGTTATTTAGGAAGGGATAGTATACTATGACACAACGTATTGGCTTCGCATGCAAATACATGCATCCAGATCAGACTCAGAAGAAGAGTCTACTAGAAGAGATCCAACGTCCTCTTAATGCACGTAGTACCACACGTCTGTGGCTTAGCAATCAGACTGTAGAGGTTGCAGAGCAACGCCTCTGGGATATCATGGTACATAATACAGGTGCAGTACTACGGCTCATAGAGTATGTTGGCAGCTTACCAGAAGGTCTTCGTATGGTACGCTTAAGCTCGGATCTTCTTCCCGTTTATACAGAATCTAATTGGTCTTATTTCTGGCAGAAGCCTGACGTTCAAGATTATTGTGCACGTGCATTTGGTCTTGCCGGTGACACTGCAAGAGCTCTTGATGTAAGACTATCTATGCATCCCGGTAACTTCACTGTTCTTGCTAGTGATAAGCCACATGTTGTAGAGAACAGTATCAGAGAGATGGAGTATCACACAGATGTTATACGTTGGATGGGATACGGTCGTACATTCCAGGACTTTAAGTGCAACGTACATATATCTGGCAAGCAAGGTCCAGCCGGCATCTTGGCAGTACTACCCCGCCTATCCCAAGAATGTCTTAACACAATCACCATCGAGAACGACGAAAACTCGTGGGGTCTTGACGCAAGCCTCGAGCTTGCAGACCACTGCGCACTTGTACTCGACATACACCATCACTGGATCCGTACAGGAGAATACATACAACCCTCAGACGATAGATATTCTCGCGTAATCGATTCATGGCGTGGTGTACGTCCTGCTATACATTACTCTGTTAGCCGTGAAAATTGTCTTGTAGATTTTCCCACTGATGTACGTCCAGATATGCAATCACTCTTAGAATCTGGTTACAAAAAAGCCAAGCTACGTGCACACAGCGACTTCATGTGGAACTCTGCAGTCAACGACTGGGCATTGTCATTCTTGCCACATGCAGATATTATGGTAGAAAGCAAATCTAAGAACCTTGCTTCCATCGCTCTACATAATTATTATCAAAATAATTAAAATAGGCCGTTTACATTTGATTTGAAATCTTGTAGTATGGTTATATCAAATGGAGATACACGATGACAAAATCATTTTCAGACCTTACCGCTAAATCAGCTGCTCTCTACATCAAGATGATCAAAGAAGCAGATTATGAAAACTATAATAACGTCGATGGTTTTCCTCTTGCCCTTATGGACTTCACTAGCGAAGAGCGTGGTAACCTTGCTGATCTCAAGAAAAAGGGTTTGGTTCAAACTTCTACTGATCCAGATACTCCTCGTTACGTTTGGGTAGAGTTTGTTGATGTAGAATTCGCTTACAACCTCAAAGCAATTTTGAAAGGATAAGAATATGAAGTTAGATAATCTTACAAAAGAACAAGTTGATATGTGTGACATTATTTGGGAGGTTGGAACATATGAAGAGTTTCGTGAGGTGTCTCGCGGCTGGTCACCCGGTAAGATGAACATGGCTCTTACTCTTATCCAGGTCATGGTTCAAGAAGAGCTTGAGCAAAAGATTCAGGCAATGGACTCGTATCCTCTTGCAGTAGAGATGATTGAATCGTGCAGATAGACTTTATAGGTTATCCTTTATCAAAGGTACAACAAGATATGATCCGGAGTGCTGCTAGCCACGCTCTGGATTATCTTGTATCTACTCGTATGAAGAATAGCTTAGAAATTACTATTATAATTAAAAAAGACTTATACAAGAACAAATTATTGTGGGGAGATATGTCGGTCGAAGATGATTCACGTTCCCCTAAAATTTATGATGTACGATTGAGCTATTCTGGGGTACAATCGATTGGTCAACTAATAAAGGTATTATGTCATGAACTCATTCATGTTGCTCAGTTTTCTACTCGTCGCATGCGTTATTTATCTGGCCCTTGCCGAATCGGATTCGGTAGGAATCACTTCACTTCTTCAGATGTTAAATATCAAGACAGACCTTGGGAGATAGAAGCACATGCCCTCGAAGACGAAATCTACGCCTACGTCAGAGAAAAAGACAACGCGATCGAAAACTATATCCAAGAAAAAGACTGCGACGGCTGGAGACCAACAGGCGTTTTTCTCGCAAGCGAGCTATAAGATACTTGAGGAGCTTGAGTTTAAAAAGCCTAGAAGTAAAACGGCCGGTACTCATCTGCGTCTTATAGAATCCGAGTCTGGTAAACAATATATACAACTATGGTCAAGTTTATCCAAGCGCTGGACCACGGTGCATAGATACAATGTCGACGAAGAATGGCTTAAATGGAAGAAAACGCATGCCAACATACACCTTAGAAGATCTAAAAACACGACAAAGACACGACGTAGTGTGCAGTTGGAAGGAACTGCAGATAATGCTGGACGAACAACAAAACCTAAAACACGTACTGTCAGCACCAAAGATAGTAAGCAGCGTGTCAGGAAACCGAGATCTAAAAGTACCGGACGGGTTCAAGGATCTGCTAAAAAACAAAGTTAAAAAGGGCTCAGGAAAGGGTAACACCATAAATGTCTGAAAATAGATCATATAAATCTAACTCTATTCGAGTTGAGAATCTAACTCCCTTTAATCCTCTTACTGAAAATCAAGCAAAAGCGCATGGTGATTGGAAACGTGATGATACGCACCTTGTATTGTCTGGTTCAGCTGGTACTGGTAAAACTTATATGGGTATTCGCTTTGCACTAGAATCAGTACTTGATAAAGAAACTCCATATGAACAACTTGTTATTGTTCGCTCAATTGTACCTTCACGTGATATTGGTTTTCTTCCCGGCATGGAAGAGAAACTTGATCCATACAAAAAACCATATCAGCAACTTATGGCTGAGATCTTTGGCAATAAAGAAGCTTGGTCAAAACTGGAAGCTGCTGGTAAAGTTGTATTCGAACCTACGTCATTCCTTCGTGGTACATCATACCACAATGCTATTATCCTTGTAGATGAAATGCAGAACTTGAACTTCCATGAGCTTGATACAGTAGCAACCCGTGTTGGTAACAACTGTCGTATGATTATGTCTGGTGATTATTACCAGTCCGATTTCAATAAAGAAGACGAGAAGAATGGCATCTTGACATTCATGCGCATCGTAGAAGATATGGCTAAGTTCGAGGTTATTGAATTCACATGGAAAGATATTGTCCGTTCAGGATTCGTTCGTGATTACATTATGACGAAAGAGATGCTTGGAATCAAATGATTACAAGAAAGCTTAAGAGGGTTATCGCAGATGAGATGGTTGATGATACGAACGTGCCGGTATCTTCTTAGAGTAGGTATTGCTCTATCTGTGTTATTGAATGTAATTCTTGGTGGAGAGGCTAACCAGACCTTCTCTGCTAGGAATTACGACTGGAAAAGAAATGGCCAATGGAACATATGTTGGCTTATTGATCATCTTATACGAAGAGACCCTGACCATTGTTTCTATAGCTGGTTGCACTGGAAAACCGGAAAAAATATACGAAAATCTGGAAAAAGGTATTTACAACAAACGCAAAATGAAGTAGAATACACTATAATTAAAGGAGAATATTATGAGAATTTTGACTGATGTCGATGGTGTACTTTTGAACTGGGAATATGCTTTTAACGTATGGATGAAAAGCCATGGTTATGAAGAAGATCTTTCTTTGATCTCTAGTGAATATGACATGGGTACTCGCTATGGAATTTCAGAAAAAAAGAAACGTGAGCTAATTAAAATGTTTAATGAGTCTGCTGCAATTGGGTTCCTTCCTCCTTTGCGGGATGCTATTCATTATGTTCGCAAACTACATGAAGAGCATGGCTATGTATTTCACGTGATTACTTCTCTTTCGCTTGATCGTAATGCACAGATACTTCGTGAACAAAACCTCAAGAAATTGTTTGGCGAGACTGTATTTGAAAAGTTTGTCTTCTGTGATACAGGAGCGGATAAAGATGAAGCTCTTGAACCGTATGCTTTCTCATACGATGTATGGATCGAAGATAAAGTAGAGAACGCAGAACTTGGTATTGATATTGGACTGGACTCTATTCTTATTGAACACGGTCACAATATGCACTATGACGGTATTCCACTTATGAGGAACTGGAAAGAAGTTTATGAATATGTTGTAGGATAATAAGTATGAGTGTATTTGAAATTCTAAATCTTCGTAGTCAGTGGGAAGAATTGGCTTGCAATCTAAATACTGATATAGATAGTTCTATCTCAGGTCTTAAAACATTTGTTGAGCATAGTTATAAGAGTAACCGATTTAAAGAAGGTTGGGGTGAAGCTATGGTAATTGCTGAGCAGATTTTGGAGAACAAATGCTAAGACAAATAGACACTTCTTTTCTATTAAAACCAAATCCAGAGGTAAAGGGTCAAGGTTGGGGTTATCTTGACCCTGACCTTTTATCTATTAGAGATATGTGGGAAGACGTATCTCAAATTGTAGATGCTAAGGAAATTATTGAGATTGGAATGTTTGCCGGACATTCCACAGTTTGTTTATTGGAGTATTTTCCTAATGCAAATGTTGCTAGCTTAGACAATGGTCCATGGTCGCAAGAAGCGTCTGTGGTTGTAAAAGAGAAATACGGTAATCGGTTTAACTTTACTAAATCTAGATTTATAGATCTTCCCCTATTAGATCGTGATATTGATTTACTATTTGTCGATGGTGGACATAGCTTTGATAGCGTGTCCCGGGACATTAGTAAAATTCTAAAAGAAAAACCCCGATATATACTATTCGACAACGTAGAGCTTCCTGGGGTTAGAGCTGCACTAAAAGCCAACCACCTTTTTAAAGACTTTCTGAACCCTCAGTATTGGTTCTACATTAACAAACACAAAGGGGAAACGTGTCCTGGCATACTGATGCTGGTGCACATGGAAGGTAAGTACGATGAGATACTGCGGCTACTCTGAATTTATGCATGATGCAGGTCTTGCATTTGTAGATGACCAAGGCAATATAGAATACGCTAGTCATGGGGAAAGATACAGCAAATTTAAGAACGATCCTAATCTTCCTGATGTGATGTACGACATGATCAGAGACACGGATCACGTTACATTTTATGAAAATCCTTCGATCCGTCACTCTATCCCACACTACAAAGGCGGACATAGTAACAGATCTACTATGAGTACTAATACGATCTATGAATCTATAGATTACGACGATTACATCGAGCACCACGTATCACATGCTGCTAATGGATTCTATACACGCCCATGGGAGTCAACCGAGGATACTGTTATTCTTTCACTTGATGGTGCCGGTGAAGAACAAGCAATGGTTGTGTACGACCATAACTTTAATATTCTAGACCAATGGTATCTTCCTAAATCCCTTGGCTATCTCTACGGATATGCCACTAAGGAATTAGGATTTCGTATTCTCGAAGAAGAGTACATTGTTATGGGTATGGCAGCATATGGTGAGCCTGTTTACGGCAAAGAAATGGTGGACTTTTTTAATAACCTACCGAGTGTGTCATTGAAGACAGGTGGTGGTAGTACTGCAAATGATTATAGAAGTTTTCTAACTGACATTTTTAAAAAATGCTCTCGCGAAGACTTTGCTGCAAGTGTACAGTATCTTGCGGAACAGGTAATTATTGAGCGGGCTTTTTTCTGTAGAAGGTTTGGTAGTAAGCTTATTTTTACAGGTGGATGCGCTCAGAATATTGTAGCGTGTTCTATGATTCGTCCTATGTTTGATGATATGCATATACCTATTGCGCCAACAGATGCTGGTAGTGCATTAGGTGCTGCTGCGTATAGTTATGCAAGACAGAATAATAAAACCAGAATTAATTTTAAAGGGCCTTATCTTGGACACAATATTGAGAGTGACATTAATCCTAAAGAAGTTGCACATTATCTTGTTGATAATTCCTATTGCGGTGTTGCAAATGGTCGTGCTGAGTTTGGCCCTCGTGCCCTTGGCAATCGTAGCTTGCTTGCTGACCCTCGAAGAGATATTAAAGATACCGTTAATCAAATTAAGCGCCGACAGCTCTTTCGACCCTTTGCACCTGCAATCCTGGAAGAGTTTGCTAATGAGTATTTCGAAGGACCAATGAACGAATATATGCAGTACACCTCTAAGGCACTGCATGACTATAAGTCTGTTATTCACGTTGATGGTACATCAAGGGTACAGGTAGTAAAGAAAAACTGCTCTTCAGTTATTCGACCTATTTTAGAGGAATACTACGAGCTTACTGGTGTTCCTATGCTGCTGAACACGTCGCTTAATATTCGCGGTATGCCTATTGTAAATGATGAGCAGGATGCACAAGACTTTGAAAGTAAATATTCTGTAAAAGTATTCTGATGCCATTAAATTTATCGTATCTTAATAGGATTAAACAAGAAGTCACAGAAGAGAATCGAAGGGATGTTATCGAGGCTAAGATGACACCTGGGATAGGGGACTTAATGGTTGCAATGAATATTGCTTATATGAGATCCTTATATTTACAGAAAAAGGTACATCTTATATTAAAATGGTATCATGGTAAAGACTATCTGTACCATTTCGAAGATCCTGAAACGATAATAGAACGTTTTAAATACATACACAATTTTTATCTTAAGTATGGTGCTGATGTAGAAATAAGTCATGTATTTAATTCTCAAGACAGCGAGCTATATCATCATAGGTATAGAAACTTCGGAAGAGAAAGAGCTTTCATTGACGAGCCTAAAAGATTAAAGTTTAGGTATAATGATTGGGCATTTCGCTCTGATTTAGATACTACTGCTACACCTGACAAGATAGTTCTTTGGACGCCGGTGTGGAACGCTCAAGATCCTCGTAGCTTTAAAATACCATTTGAAAAAGAAAAATGGGACCAGGTAAAATCTATCTTGCAAATACAGGGATATAATATAGTAGAAATAGATTACCGAACCCCTATATCAGAAGTATTCTATCATATTAGAACTGCTGAAGTGTGTCTTTGTTATGAAGGTATGTGGCATTACGTGGCTAAAAATATGTGTAAGCCGATGATTGTTCTTACCAAAGATCTTATTACCAATTACCACACTCCAGATGCGCTCATATATAAAGTAAGAAAGGTGGAGGAGCATTCCTTACACTTTTTTTATAAATTCGATCGTAGAGTAGAACGAGCAAAATACTTTTCTGAACTACAGAAAAAAAGATTAAAAGGATACTTCCGAAGTGAAAATTGATAGGGCAGTTATTGAGATTAATGGTGGGTGTAATTACACGTGCCAGATGTGTCCCCAGACCAATAAAGATGGCAGTACTGGCGCCCGCGGTAAAAACTGGCTAAAGAAAATGTCACTATATGACTTTGAAAAATATGTGGCACAATGTGCTGAGGCTGGATTAAATGTAGTAAACCTTGAAGGGTCTGGTGAGCCTACGCTAAACCGTGACCTTGCAGAGTATGTTAAGATCGTTAAAAAGTATGGTGCAAAGGCATTTATGTTTTCTAACGGCAGACTTATGAAGGATGATTTTATGAAGGGCGTTGTTGATGCCGGCGTAGATTTCTTTCGTTTTAGCATCGTGGGTTACAACGAAGAAAAATATCGCGAGTGGATGAACAGCCCATTTTATAACCTTGTTATTAATAATCTAAATGAAATGCAAGAGTATGTTACCACTTCTAATTCCGAGTGTGTCGTGTCGACCTATCATCTTATCCTGGACAATGACGATATTGAGTATGAAAAAGAACAGTATCTTAAGATTGTAAATGGGGCTGGTGTTAAGACCGAAATCTGGAAAATGCACAATTGGTCTGGTGTATATAAACCAGATTATGGTAGAGACGGTGCTGTCAAAACGTGCGGCCGACCATTTAGTCCTGATGTTGTCATTCGTGCCGGTGGTATTGGTGGCAATAAAGGTGCGGTGCATCCGTGTTGTCAAGTGCTAGGCAGAGACGATGAAGCGGTATTGGGTCACATGGGTTTAAACACTTTAGAAGAGATTTGGTACGGCGATGCATACAATAAGCTTCGCAAGCAACACGAGACCGGTGACTATCCAGACTTCTGTAAAGGATGTGACTTTTTGATTGACGATCCTGAAGTACTTATATACACTAACCACGAGAGAGATCTTTACAAAATGCACGGCACAGAGTTTGACTTAAATGAATATCGATAAGAACATACCCATCTATCAGATAGTCATTCGAGGCAATGAAATTTCTGAATATTATTCGCAAAAATCTATTTACAGTTGGAACCAATTAGGGTATAATAATATCCAAAGGGTAGATGCTGTTACCCCCACAGATTTACCTGGATTTATTAAATTCTCTGATGTTAGAAGATACACAAAGAAAAGGGAACGAGAATGGATTCCTGAAGAAAAGGCAATATGCTATTCGCACTATAAATGTTGGGCTATGGTAAAAGAGCCATCGATTATTATTGAGCATGACTGTATGCTTTACAGAGAGCTACCAGATATTCTACTTAAAAGAAATCTATGGTCTTTTGGTATGACTGATAAACAGAGAAATCTAGCTGCACTTGGTTATGTTATTAAAAAATCCGGTGCAAAGCAATTAATGCATGCGTGCACAGAAAAGAAATTACTTGGACCAATTGATGGGTTAATACACCACTTTCAACCTTGGTATAAATCGACAAAATCCGGAAAACTTTCTGATGGGTATACTAATAAATTTGTTGCTGCTCAACATTACATTGATCCTGAAGTTGGTACTACTAAACCAAAGGCCAAAAAACCATGAAGCTAATCTATCAAGTTTATACAGGCAAAAAATCTAAGCTATATGATGCGTGTACTAAAAGTGTTCAGGAGTATGCAGACCGGATTGGTGCAGAATATATTTGTCAAAGCCAGCCAATTCTAAAAATTAAACCTGATGTATTTGCTACAAATCGAAGCAAAGAAAGTTATGAAAAGTATGGCGGATTTCTTCCAATCTATGAAAAAGAAAATGCGCTTTCTTATCTCGAGTCCTATGACCAAGTCGCTATTATTGATGCTGATGTATACGTTCGAAAAACTGCTCCTGACATTTTTGCTGATTGTGATAGCTTTTGCTTTGGTGCGGTGGTAGAACGGGATATGCCACTTACGCCCCAGTATGTTAAAAAGATTCAGGGCTACTCGAAGATGCAGTACGGTGCTATCAAAGACGTAGACTTCGACCCTAATCATCTTGGTTATGAGTTTATGAATATGGGTGTAATGGTACTAAATAAATCTATTACAAAATATTTAAAAGGTCAAACACCTCAACAATTCCTGCAGCGCGCAGAATTCAAAGACTTTATTGACGGTATTGGTCCTTGGAAATGGTCGACAGACCAGACATTATTGAACTATTGGATCCGTAAAGAAAAGATGAACATTAAACGTATGGACTGGAAATGGAACGGATTATACACGGCGAATACTAAGATTGAACAGTGTCACTTCGTCCATTTCTTTTTAAAAGACAAACTCCCAAACGGAGGAGAGAACGTACAGGAACTAATCGAAGATGCATCAGTAAGAAAGAATTATTGGAATGATCATTAATAAGAGAATCTTTATCCATATTCCTAAAAATGCAGGAATGACTATTCGCCATTCCCCTTATTTAAAAGATAACATCTTAGTTGCAAATAGTACACTGCATAAAAATTCACTTTATACCAATACCCTGCATAGTGTTATGAATCAACTTGGTGATCATCACGGAGAAGAGCATGCTCGGTGGAGAGACTTAAATCCTTCTTATACTGGAAAATATAAAGCATTCGCGGTTATTCGTAATCCGTGGGATCGAGTGGTCTCACGGTATTTTTTTGCTAAAAAGGTAATAGAGGTAGAGCGTAAGGTACCAGCATCATATGCAGATGTTAGCTCATTTGAAGCATTTCTTGAAGAACGGCATCGCTGGGGTAATAAAGAATTTATGTGGCATCGCGCTATTCGTGGTTGGTATCCCGCTGTAGATCATATTACCGATTTACAAGGCCAGCTGATGTGTGATATAATAAGCTATGAAAATTACGAAGCAGATCTATGTGATTATTTTCAGCTCAAGGAAATGTCTAGACCTCGCAATGTAACTGCATTAAACAAAGGCAGCTATATGGATCTTTATACTCCTAAGACCCTACAGATCATTGCAGATTGGTATAAAGCTGATATAGATATGTTTGGATATGACTTTAACAGCGGACCTACCCGCAACACCTGGAGACTACTAAATGAGTGAACTGCTCAAAATATTTGATAAATTTGACACCGACAAAGGTTCTAGAAAACATTTTTATCATCACGTGTATGAACCTCACTTTGAAGCAATCAGACATGATCCGATTAACATTCTGGAGATTGGTGTATTTAAAGGTGAAAGCACTGCTGCACTACGCGAGTACTTTCCGAATGCACAGATTTATGGACTTGATATTTTCGTTAGAGTGCCAGCAGAAAATATCAGGGTTCTTAAAAAGGATCGAGTACACTGGCTGCAAGCAGACTCGCTAGATGCATCATGCACAGATCTTATTAAAGAAAAATGGCCTGGTGTCGAATTCGATATTATTATTGATGACGGTGCTCACTGGCCAGAAGCAAACAGACTTACTTTTAAACATACATTTCCCTTTCTCAAAAAAGGTGGTAAGTACTTTGTAGAGGATGTGTGGCCTTTTGATATTATGGACTTTAGTGATTACAATCATCCATGGATCATTGCCCGACCAGACCTATACAATAAGCAGGATTATGCGAGGTTTCTTGCAGAGTTTTCTCAGTATAAACACGAGCTTTATGATGTAAGAATGAAAACTGATTGGACCCCAAACCAGTGCTCAAGAGAGTATATTCCAGACAGTACTATTATGCTAATTGAAAAATGAACGACTTTGAAAAAATAAAAAGCTTAATGCCACTGGACATACAGCCGCAGACATTACAGGTAGTAAGCGAGAGGACAAAAGATAGAATGAAAGCCTATATTATTTCAATGATCAATGATCATGAATCTACTGTAGCAACCCGAAAAATTATGCAGTCTATTCGTCATACAGAGTCAAACGTCCAGCCTTTTATTTTTCCAGCTGTTGTGCCTCTTACACTCCAGTCTACGATGACTACTCTGTTTGGTAAGTCAACAGTACCTAACATCGGATGGACGTATCCCACTAAAGACGAAGAGAACCGGTACGATTTAAAAACTGGACTGCAACTATCTGCGTATAAAACTGCTGATTTGCACAAACGTATTTCTTGCACACTGAGTCACTATAGCTTATGGCTACATTGTTATAACTCTGGTGAACCAATTATGATTCTAGAGCATGATGCTTTTTTTACAAGAAAGTTTGATTATAAAGATATTAAAGATAGCTTTACTGGACATATTCTAGGACTATGCCACCCTGTAGGAGCTACAAGAAAGGCCAATGTATATCAAGATGCAGTAAGATCTTATCATAATGATCTTGAGAAAAAGCTAAAAGCGGCTTTACCATATAGCATACAATCAGCACCAACTATAGATAAAAATGTAGTACCACAAGGTATTGCAGGTAACTCTGCCTATATTATTAAGCCAGAAGGTGCAGCTAAGCTTATCGCACTTACAGCAGAACATGGACTATGGCCTAACGATGCTATTATGTGCAAACAGTTAATGCCTAGTAAATTGCAGATTGTATATCCCTACTATACTAAAGTACAGGGTCTTATTTCTACCACTTCACTATAACTATTGGATAGCTCTACATGAAAGCTTTTGTCATAACAATAATGGATAATCCTGAATCTGTAAGAGTAGCAGAAAGGTGTATTCGATCTGCTGCAAAGTATGGTATTGAGGTAGAAAAATTTCCTGCAATTACCCCAGCACAGGATCCTGTAAATATTGCTGCTGATAAAGGTATTCCAGTAGACAATTTCAAAGAGGTTTATTCTCGATTTGAAAACTGTGTGTCTGCATTTCTTTCTCACTTTACATTATGGGAAAAGTGTGTAGAAGATAATGAACAGTATATGATACTAGAGCACGATGCATACTTTATAGATCAGCCAAATGTTTTTATGCAGTTCGATCGCGCTATTAATCTCGGCCAACCAAGCTACGGCAAAGCCCAAAGACCTATGAAACTCGGGGTTAATCCTCTTACTTCTAAACCGTATTTTCCCGGTGCTCATGCTTATATGATTAAGCCTGTAGGAGCTAAAGCTTTTATACAACGAGCATTTATGGATGCCGGACCAACTGACATATTTTTACATAGAAAGCGTTTCCCTTGGCTGCAGGAGTACTACCCTTGGCCAGTACAGTCACGAGATACATTTACAACTATTCAAAAAGTTGACGGCTGTTTTGCAAAACATGGATTTAATAATGACTACAAAATCATCTAAACTATTCATAACAGGTTGTGATGCATCTACTGAATGGATGCTACCTTGGTTTGTAGACACCTATCGCAAGCACAACGATACTCCACTGATGATTATGGACTTTGGTATGAAGACGAGCTTGTACGCGGATATACGCAAGAGCGTCCGCGGACATGAACAAGGCTGGTTTAAAAAACCTAAGGCTATGAGAATTGCTTCTGAATTCGCAGAACAAGTATGCTGGCTAGACACTGACTGTGAAGTACTTGGTGATCTATCTGGTATTTTTAATCATGTCCAGCAACAAAAACTTTCGATGGTCATAGATAAACCATGGACCTCTCGACGTGGTGGTACATGGCACAATTCTGGTGTAGTTGCATACAAAGGAACACCATCTATCCTAATGGATTGGGAAATGTCCTGTGCAACGGCTCCAATGCAAGGTGATCAAGAAGTCTTACATATGATGATGAATTCACCACTAAAACGTATGCAGTTTATTGAAGATGTGCCTAATCGCTATAATGTTCTTCGTTTACAGCATATAGATAAGACGTTGCCAAAAGATCCATTGGTGTATCACTGGACAGGCAGAGCAGGCAAGGAACATATTAGGAAATTGATGAATGGGTAGAGTAGTTCACGTAATCGGCAATGGCGACAACGCACCGATGTATAATCAGAATAGTAAAGGTACTAAGATCACTTGTAATCTTCCGCCTTTTGCTGTTCACGGCACGTATGGTAGTTGCATAGTTGATTTTAAAATGATGAGAGCTATGCATGAAGGAAGTGTTCAAGTGCCTGGTGATTGGATTCTTGGATTCAGACCCAGTAAATATCTTGAGACCAACCCTGATTTAAGAATTCGATGGATGAATCAGGTACGTGATACATACTTAGTAAAGCCAGAATATGCAAAAAGCTACACCGATTTTAATTGCGGACATATGGCTGTTCACTATTCTGCAAACAAACTAAAGGCTGAAGAGATTCATTTATATGGTTTTGATTCTTTATTCGATTTTAATTTGCGCAGCTGTACTGACTTTTATCTTACATCTGATAGAGGTGATACCAATAATATGAGATTGTCGGATAACTGGAGACCTATCTGGCAAAATATGTTTAAAGAGTTTTCTGATACCCAGTTTGTATTACATCATAAGCATAAGAACATAAAATTTAAAATACCTGATAATGTTGAAATAGTTACAACATAGGGGTTTACATACCATGACATTTTGTGTATAATATTAAAGTAATTAATAGGACGGGGATGAATACTACTATGGTAAAGCTAAATGATAAGATTATTAAGAAGCGCATGGACGAACTTCAACGCTGTATGGAACAAAATGCACATTTAGCAGAAGCACTATATGTAATGGATCTATATCATTCTGTACGTAAGTGTTGGTCAGTTTTAAGTGAAGAAGATCGTGACTATCTCCAAGCTGTTGACTATGCCATCTCAGAAAGGATTGAATGGAAGTTACCATGATGAAAAAGATTCTGTTAACTACTGTATTGGCTACACTGGGTACATCTGTTTATGCTGATGAAACGGTGAATGCTCGGGTTAAAGATCATTATACAACTGTATATGAGTCAGTTCCGGTGTCAAAACGCTATTGTGAGAATGTAGAAGTTCCAGTATATGGAAATAGACATACTCAAGGTAATGCTGCAGGAGGAGCTATTCTTGGAATGATCATTGGCGGTCTTGCTGGTAAAGCTGTCACTGGTAAAGACAATGGTGCAGCAGCAGGTGCTATTATGGGTGGAGTAATCGGTGCCGACAGAGCCGCCAAACCCAAGAATGAAATTGTTGTTACTGGTTATCGTACAGAGCGCCAATGCA
>Ga0075466_1000165_pt1 | contig 23392 bp, 22 predicted proteins | sample DEB08_DNA_16_FD_71486 | JGI IMG/M metagenome (GOLD analysis project Ga0075466, IMG submission 71486) | Aqueous microbial communities from the Delaware River and Bay under freshwater to marine salinity gradient to study organic matter... | ecosystem: Environmental > Aquatic > Marine > Coastal ... | reverse complement strand
TATTGTCCGTAGCTATGTAAATAAGGCGAAAACCTTCAGATTCCATATTCCGCACAGTGGACAAAAACTGATTCTTCTTTAAATGCGGTCTTAGCTCCGCCATGACTTCAAAACAGGCTTCAATCTCCGCATCGGTTTTTGCGCGCTGGGGCATAGGGCCTCCTTGGTTATTCCTCACCAGTAATAGTAACAAATAAAACCGATAATGGCCTTATAGCCCAGCTATATTTTTTGCTTAGAAAATAAACCCTATCCCATTGCTGTCCCAGGCCGAAGGAGTTGGGATAGTGTGGGTTGAAATAGAGTTGGGGGAGTCCGCATAGGTGGCAGTCATACAAATCAAACTGACAATGACTATTGAGAACAATCTGCCAATGAGGGTTTTGCGCATAGTAACTTCCTTATTTTTATTGCCCCATAAAAGTCCTGCAGGGTCTATGCCGAAGCTTATCCATAAACCCTTGCGCCGAGACTACGCGCGAAAAGAACTCTCTCTTAGTATTCCCGCGCGCTGACACAAACCCATCAGCCACTCATCAAAAAAAACAGTCTAATTTGACTGAGATTGGTTAGTGGTTTGTTCAGACGCTTAGTTGTTAGATTTTAGAAAAGTAACGGAATCCGGACTGCCATAACTACTAGAGAGCATCAAAGATCAGGCCAAGACAGGCCTTGGACAGATAAGGGAATTTATGACTTTTTGTAGGCCCCAGAGGCCCAGGGATTTGGTTTGGCTTCTGGTTTGGCTTCTGGTTTGGCTTCTGGTTTGGCTTCTGGTTTGGCTTCTGGTTTGGCTTCTGGTTTGGCTTCCGGCTTGCCTACTAGATTCTGTACTTCTTGCTTCGGCTTATCGGCCACAGGCGACGGCGAAGCGATTACAGGCATAGACAAAGTCACTTTAGGGTCAGGCTGCGCGGTGACAGATTTGGCTAGGGCTTTTGCCGGCTTGGGCCGAGCCTTAGGTGTAGCGCTCACAGACTTACCCTGCGCTTTAATAAACTTGGCCACGTAGAGTTTCTCCACCTGCTCACGGGCCCAGAGAGTTCTGCGCAAAAACTTGAGGCTCGACTTTATCGAGGGATCGCTCTTAAAGCAGTTGATCTTGACTCTCTCAGCCAGGTAGGGAAAACCATAGCTCTCAACCAACTGAGTCACCACTGCCTCAAGGGTAAGCCCGTGCAGTGGATTATTCGGTTGCTGATCTTTAGATTGAGAGTCGTTAGTCACGGTAATGAGATACTCAGTGATTGTGTTTTTGCCCTAGGCAAAGTATGAACAGACATAGTTAGTAACCTGCTGCACTCTAACGGAAAATTTCGCCGCCGCGGGAACACCAAATTCGCTGCCACCAGTGAAAGTCTGCCATTCTGTTGCGCCAGGCAGCAGAACATCCAACTGACCCGAAGTAATTTCCATTAACTCGCGGACCTCGGTGCCAAATTCATATTCACCAGGCAACATCACACCGAGCGTTTTCTGAGTGCCATCGGCTAGTACTATAGCGCGGCTGGTGACCTGACCATCGAAATAGACGTTGGCTTCTAAGCTGACGCTAACATTGGCAAATTCTGACATAACAAACCCTACGGATAAAAAAGGAGAAGGCCGCTGCAATCGCAACGCTGAAGCGGATTATAGCCTGATAAAAAGCAGCAGCGGAAAATCTATTTGGCCTCATAGTGCGATTGTTCTCTGGCCTCTGTATCAAGGCCAGTGATGGCAAGGCAGGGGGTCTAGGTCTGACTCCAGTGGCGCAATAAATTATGGTAGAGACCGGTTAGCTGAATGATTTCCGAGCTGTCGCCTATGTGCGTGCGCAAAGACTGAATCGTCCTATCCATATCAAAGAGTAATCTGCGTTTTTCACCACTGGCCACCAGACTTTGCAGCCAGAAAAATGAAGCCAATCTGTGCCCTCGGGTTACCGGCGTAACATGATGCAAACTGGTGGACGGATACAGAACCATATCGCCAGCCGCGAGCTTTACCTTATGGGAGCCATAGGTATCCTCAATAATCAGTTCGCCACCGTCATACTTGTCTGGGTCGGTAAGAAATAGCGTCATGGAAATGTCAGTGCGCACTTTTACCGGTGTGCGGGGAACTCGGCGAATAGCGTTGTCTATATGAGCACCAAAGGCTTGCCCGGATTGATAGCAATTAAACAGTGGCGGAAAGATTTTTAACGGTAAGGCTGCAGATATAAAGAGGTCATGGATTGCCAGTGCCTCAAGAATAGTATCGCCCAACTGACGACAGGCCTCCGATTCCTCCGGTAGCTGCAGGTTATTTTTCGTCTTTGAGGATTGATAGCCGGCAGTAATGTCGCCATCAATCCAAGCTGTGGCGTAGAGTCTTTCGCGGCATTGCTGAACCTGGTTTTTACTGAGAATGGTGGGGATTTTCAATAACATAAAACTCGACTCTGGTTAAGGTTGTTGGGTGGGCCACTTCCCTGTGGCCGATGCGTTGGTCCAAGTGCATCAATGTCCCTAAAATAAATAATGTCCGCTGAGACGAAAGTGACGTCGCTCCCCTGGAATAAAATGGCCACCACCCAGTTGATTGATATACTTTTTATCGCCAAGGTTGGAGCCATTGAGCTGTAGTTTGATATTTTCACTAACGTCGTAAGCGACCATCATATCGACGGTGGTATAGCTATCGGCCACTTCACGGGTAATTGAATCGCTGCTGTTGTAGCGCTCACTGGAATACTGGGCACCAAGCCCGGCCCGCCAATCGTCTCCAAATAGATAACTGGCCCAAAAACTAGCTGAGTGCTCTGGGGTTCGCGCAAGCGGGTTGCCGATCTGAGCAATATGCCCCCCCTCGGCGCGAATAACCTCACTGTCCTGATAGGTGTAGGCGGCCATTAGCATTAGCTTGTCAGATAGCTGGCCGGTGGCACTCAACTCCAAACCGTCGACGCGCTGCTCGCCATTGAGCCTGACAAAGCGGCCATCATCTTCAGCAAAGGCGCCATCCGGCGCGTCGGTTCGTGCATTGGTTTTTTCGGTGCGGAAAATGGCTCCGGTAACGAGCAATTTTCCAGCCAATAAATCCCATTTGCTACCTAGTTCGTAACCCAACGTTTCCTCGGGATCCAAGTCGCTAACATTGCCCCTTGTTGAAGCGGTTAGGTCTTCCGCAGAGGGATTAAATGAATTGCCAATCCCCAGATAGATGCTGCTATTTGCAGTCGGCTTATAAACCATTGCAGTATTCCAACTGAACAGCTTGTCGCTGGCCTTGAGGACCTCGGTTGGGTCGCTATAACTGGACTGATATTCGGTGTCGAAGCTGTCCCAGCGCGCGCCTAGGGTAAGTTGCCAAGCTGAATTAAAGGTCAGTGTGTCGAAGATATACAGCGCCTGAGTATCGCCTATGGCCTCCGTGCTGGTGCCATCGCGACTGTAGATTCCTGTATAGGCGAGCCGCGAGTCAGGATTGTACAGATCCACTGTTAAGGGTGTGGTGTCGAGATTGTCAGTGCCATTATCGTCGAGATTCCAACGTTTCTCTTTTTCCCGAGACAGTTCGACACCGGCAACCAGATCATGGCTGATTGTGCCGAACTGATAGCGGCCTATAAGGTCAAATTGGATCAGGCTGAGGGCGTTTTTGGTGTCGCGGGTTTTCTCATCGCTCAAGCGCACGTCGGTACTGTTGGCAATATCGATAAAGCGCGGAGCGCTGACGATAGAGAGCCGTTCAACAGAGCCCACCCGTGCCTGGGTTCTCAGACTGGTATGAGTGGAGAGATCATATTCGTATTGCAGTGTCAGAGACTGGGCCTTAATCTCTTCAAAGTCGCGCAATAGATTGCCGTAAAAGTTGCTTTGATCCACCGCTGGCGCACCGCCTGCGCTGGCCGCTAAAGCATCAACATAGCCGGCCTGGCCGGCGCTAACCCAGGGTAAGCCATAGTCCGGCAGGTTATCTTGCTCCTGATAGTCGGCACTGAGACTCAGGCGCGAGGCCGTCTCTAGGCCAGTGGCAAGAGAAATAGCCCCAGCCTGCTTGGCGTTATAAACTTCATCGCGGCCAGCAACTTCACCGTCATCGGCCAATAGATTGACCCGCAGGGCGGTGGTATCGCCAAAGACTTTATTGCTATCGAAAGTGGCCCGATAGTCATTCGCATCGCCGGAGCTTAAACCTAGATGACTAGCATTCTTGAGATCAGCGGTTTTGGTTTGTAAATTGATACTGCCGCCGGTCGCACCACGGCCGCTAACCGCAGACCCCGGGCCTTTGGCGACTTCAATCGCCTCTAGGTTATAGACATCTCTGGTGTAGCCGGCAATATCGCGGACATTGTCGATCATGATGTCGGTGCGAGCACTAAAACCGCGAATACTCAAACTATCACCGGTCGGAGTGCCGCCTTCACCTGCCGCGAGAGTAATACCCGGAATACTGCGCACCGCGTCGCGTACGTTTTCCGTGCCCCGGTGCTCAAGTAAAGTCTGAGGAATCACCGTGATAGTCTTGGCAGTATCTAGTAACTGCTGTGTGCGCTTGTACGAAATTGATTTGTCTCTGCGATAAGGCTGCGCTTGGCCTTCTACTTTAATCTCTTGAATCTCGCCAATATCAGCCTCGGCGCCAACTGGAATAGCCGCAGCGATGGTTAGTGCTAATAGTTTTTTTGTCGATACTGTCAATGCCCCGTGGATAGCATTGCGGTACAAAGATTTCCCTGTGGTTTTCATAAGACCTCCATTTCAATGAATTCTGCTTACTGCTTCTTTAAATGAGAATCATTCTCATTTGCAAGTCGGCAGAGTAAACCCCTTAAAATAAAATGTCAATGCGAATGATTCTCATTTGCGTTGCGGCTATTTTTAGCCATACTCAGTTCAGATCACTTCACTGCTGGGCTTTGTCCTCGCTGTGGCAAACCGGCAACTGCCATCAAATGATAGATACGTAAATCCTATGCTCCGAACAATACATCGCTGGTTAGGCCTTCCCCTGGGACTCCTGCTACTCATTACCTTCGGCAGCGGGGCGCTCACGGCCATCAGTGAACTGATGTCGCGAGCTCCGCAGTCTCAGTCCAGCTACAGAGAACCTGACCTAGCGGCAAAAGCTCAGGCTATAAGCCTGATTAGCAACCAGCATCAAAATATCCGGCAACTGATGATGCCCAGCGAGGCAATGCCCTACTACCAAGTTCGCCTAGATCAACAAACGGTTATTTATTCTCTCGATAATTTAACCGCAGTGGCAGACCAAGAGCTGCCGATGAGGGAGTTTTTTAAAACGGTTCTACAACTACACCGTAATTTTTTACTGCGGAAAACGGGATTTTTGGGCATAGCTGGAGCCTATTATGTCGCCTGGGTGTCACTTCTCAGTCTGCTGATCAGCGTTCTCGGCCTATGGTTGTGGTGGCCACTGCGCAGCACATTTAAACTTAAAAAATTGATTCCTAGGTGCCGCAAGCGCCATGCTTTTTACTATTCTCACCTCAACACGGGAGTGCTTATTGGGATAGCCCTTGTGCTGTTGTCTATTACCGGAACGTCAATTACTTACCGGACTATTACTCAACAACTTTTGGGGGTCACTGGGCACAAAATAGATGTTCTGGAGCGGCCTATAGAACTGACAAACAGCTGGCACTCATGGCTATCCGCGATTGATCAGGAAATGCCCAACGCCACTCTGATTCGTATCCAGTTTCCACGCCAGAATCACAGCCCGACGCCGAGCGATAATTTCGAAACTGTAAAAGCGACAGCGGAGGAAAAACCAAAGCGGATACTGACCTTTAGACTAGTCAGTCAACATGATTGGCTGGGCTTGCCCAACAGCAAGATACAGATCGATGCAGAGAGCTCGGCAATACTAAGCCATGCCCCGTTCAAGGATTTACCCACTGGGGCCAAAATCATGGCCGTTGTGGTGCCACTGCACACAGGCAGAGGTCTACCCAAGACCTATGTTGTGGCGCTGTTATTGGTCAGCGTGCTTGGAACTCTGATGGTGTTTTCTGGGGTTGCCAGTTTTCTGATGAAAAAACGTAGAAGGATCAACACTAAAATGACAATGTAATCCCCCATTTCCCACTGGAGCAATACTACTGCCACTATAGGTTCAGTTTGACCCTCGAGATATAGCAAGCCTGCAACATATCAGCCAAAATTGTAAATCTGCCACTGTGCTTATTGGGTATTTTAAGTATACGGTCGGTCATGTCGTCCAGCGACAATGCTAGCTCAAGCTGTTCTGAACGCCTTAGGGCATTAAACACTGACCTGGCTTCGGAACCCTCCAAGTAAAAGCCTCGAGTAGTATTCGGATTATATAATTGTCGGTCGACATATCGTTTGAATTGGTGCTCACCAATAACTACAGAGTCGATCCGGCGCTGCTGATTGCTAAGCTTTTCTCCAGAGCTAGAGACTAACTCGAGATACAGCGCGCCCCTGGTAAAATTTTTGTTGGAACCCTCATAGTTTTCCATTGGAATAAGGAATCTCAAAGAAAAATTATCGAATGTTACATAAACATCACGACTAATATATGGATTATCAAGCGCCGTTCTATCAGCATAGCGCTGAGCTAACCAACAACTTTTCCCCATTATCTCTGGTTGCCACTCTGGTAGCCATGGGATAAAAAAATAGCTCGCCTGTATCGACGCCGAATATAGAAAAATGATAGATGCCCACGTGATACGTGCATATATTGAAAACTGGAGACCGAGAGATCTAGACATAAGCCTCCTCCGGAATTACCTCTAAAAGGTCTGTAGCGCCAATATCAATACCTAGCTGTGAGAACAATGTGGAAACCTGACCGCGATGATGCGTCTGGTGGTTAAAAAGATGAAGGATCAAACTTGAGTATTGCTTGCGATGGATTTCGCCCATTGTGGTTTTGTAATCAATAATATTATCCAAATCAGTATCAGCAATCTCGACAAGCCATTCAATGATCTGCTTATCCAGCCAGATGCGCTGGCTATGTAGATTTGCAAAATCATTGTAGATAATTTGATCTAAACTAGTTGGGTTTGGCAATTCCACAACGCCACTGAGTGACACCATAGATGACGGGTGTTTAGCGAAGCGCTTTAGCCAAATGATATCGCCGACCATAATATGATTTAAGGTTCCTAGAATGGATCCGAAAAAAGCACCATGATTTTCGGCAAGGTCTTTCTCTGAGATCCGACTAGCTGCTAGGTATATCTTTGAATTAAGCCACTGATTGTAGCGCCCCAGCATCTCAAGATGATATCTCATGGTTATACAATCCTCTCAGTTTGACCACTGATGCGTTGTCTCGCCTCCGGTTAAAGATAGACCACTAGGAAATCAATGTCGTTATCGAAAGTATTGGTGCTCCAATCCGGCCCCTAACCGCGGTAAAAGCTTTTTGTACCAACAGATCTCACCTAGTCGAAAGCCATATTAATGTTCATCTAGCAGGTCCGCTCGTGGCACTGCAATAAAGGCACAAAAAAAGGGCGCCGAAGCACCCTTTGACTAGGACAATATGCCGTTAATCACAGCCCCAAGTTGCAAGGTAGCTACCCGCCGATAGATTTGAGCAAAGAGTAGTAGTGCATGCTCTCACTTTTACGCTTGCATCAAGTCCTGCCACATAAGCGGCCGTCGACTCAAATGATCTAGACCAACCGTAAATATAATTGCCTGTGGGTGGCTGTGAATAAAATATTTGATAATGATCTATGGCTACATTACTGCCGCCTTCACTCCAAAATATCTTATGGTGATCTAAGGGCGGGGGCGAGCACGATCCGACTAAATAACCCCAAAAATTGGTTGGGGACGCAAGAATGACCGGAGTTTGCCTATAATTGGCGACTGAAAATGCAGTCTTTTCTACGGTATTAAAATTGTTGTATCCAGGCCTTGTGGAAAACCTCTTTTGTAACGTACATGGAAATGTTTAATTAGCGCATTCCGCTTCGGTGTCAGACACTATCGTCCGGTAGTTGACTAAAATATTTATTGGCGGAGGGATATTGAAAAACTGGGCATCTGCATGGCTATCATCAAATAAATATGGGCGCGATTCTCCAGGAGCCATTACATGACCGGCACCAAATAAATGTCCGAGTTCGTGGGCCGTGACGTCGACAGAACATCCGACATCAACCAACGCAATATAACTATCGTCCTTACCACGCAAATCTAGGCCTTGAGCATTCGCTAATAATACTGTCGGAATAGTAGAATTGATCCAATACTCATTTGGAGCCATGCCGCAATCACCGATGACATTTGATGTAAAGGCAATAACTAGGTCCGCACCGTTACTATTCCTAAGATCTATTAACGCTTGAGCTCCCTCAGCTTGCTCGTACTGCTGAATAACGTCGCCGGATAGACTTATGTTTAGGGGAACTGGACTGGAGACATTAGCGGGTACCAAAATATCAGAATTCTGAAAAACGTCCTCAAAGTAGTCTAGGGGCGCCCATTATTTTCATCACCTGAGTTCCTGACCCGGCCGTGCTCGTATAAACCGGTAGGATTTTTATGTGTTGGTCCAATGCCCATAGTGTGGTTGAATTAAATAATAAAAATATTGTAAACATTAAATTCCTTTTCATTTTAGGTCTCCTTTCTTAGTCAACCTGTCATTTTTAAGTCGAGCCTCAGCTTCTCTAAGCTCTTTATCAAAGTTCATATGAGTTGTGCGCCGTTTTTGGGCCTCATCACTAGTCCCCCTGAGCAGGCTCTTTTTTGGATCAAGCTCCACTATTAAATAATATTCAGCCGTGGAGTCAGTAGGCAACACTCGATATTGGTTGCTAAAGTCGACGAGAGTCCCGCTAATGTAGAGTTTAGAGCGAATTTGAAGCTTATATGGATCAGGACTAATAGCATGACCTGTAATATCCATTGGACTTTCTATATGCTCCTCATGGCGAAATGAGCGAATGCTCAAGTTCATCGAATTTAGCTGTGCTTTCAGGTGCTGAGGAACCTCTTCATGATCAGTATCTAGTCTCGAATTAAGTTTTTCAGCAACCCACTTCTGTGACATTCCGTCGCTATAGGTACTTATTTTTTAGTTTTAACAATCAAGTCAACGTCAGAAAATGGATTGACAACAAACGCTTTACCATTGTCAGAAAGTAAATCCATATTAACTTTTACAATTCGATGACGTTTTCCAAAATATGTAGCTCGTTTAAGTGAAAATTTATTTTCTTCAAACAACTTATTTTGTATAGCTTGGTCAACTGGCTGAAACAGCTTTTCCAAACTTTCGCTATCAACTGGAAATGGCTCATTTGAAACTGCAGCAATTGAATGCGCTAGAAGAATAATTAACCCAAAGCTTAAAAAGGTTTTCATCCTGAATACTCCTTTTGTATATATGCCTTTAGAATTAAAGGCACGAAGGGATACTAAAGAAGCGCTTACTAACGGGAAACAACACTTAAGTAGCAATTGTTTGTTTGCTTGGCTCTTTGTACGCCAAGCCTAGGTCTCCGGCAATCGACTTTATGCTGCAAAAAAAAGAGCGCCGAAGCGCCCTTTTTAAACTAACTATTCATGATCTGAGTCAGTTAATCTGTGCATCCAACTCGCCACTGATATAACGCTCGGTCATGGCATCCAAACTCAACACCTTGATCTTGGAGGCGTTGCCTGCAGTGCCAAAGGATTCGAAACGTGCCGCTGCAATATCTCTCATTGCGATGGTGGTCTCTTTAAGGAAAGCGCGGGGATCAAAGGCGCTTGGATTCTCCGCCAAGAAACGACGTACGGCACCGGTTGAGGCTAGGCGCAGGTCGGTGTCTATATTGATTTTGCGCACACCGTGTTTAATGCCTTCGCAAATTTGTTCGACTGGAACACCGTAGGTTTCAGGGATTTCGCCGCCGTATTGATTAATAATTTGCAGCCATTCTTGGGGAACCGAGGATGAACCGTGCATCACCAGATGAGTTCCAGGGATACGGCGGTGAATTTCTTTGATGCGATCGATTGCCAGAATATCACCTGTGGGTGGGCGGCTAAATTTGTAGGCACCGTGCGAGGTTCCGCAGGCAATGGCCAGGGCGTCGACGCCGGTTTTGGCGACAAAGTCGGCGGCTTCTTCTGGATCCGTGAGCATTTGCTCTAAGGTTAGCTTACCCTCTGCTCCAGAACCGTCCTCTTCACCGGCTTCACCAGTTTCCAGCGAACCTAGGCAACCTAACTCGCCCTCAACCGAAACACCGCAGGCGTGAGCCATTTCGACGGTACGACGGGTAACATCAATATTGTATTCGTAGCTCGACGGCGTCTTGCCATCGCCTTCCAGAGAGCCGTCCATCATTACCGAGCTAAAGCCCTGCTGGATGGAGCGCTGGCAGATTGCCGGGGTAGTGCCATGATCCTGATGCATACACACTGGGATATGTGGCCACTCTTCGATAGCAGCGAGAATCAGGTGGCGCAGGAACGGGGCGCCGGCATATTTGCGCGCTCCGGCTGAGGCCTGAACAATTACTGGGCTCTGGGTTTGATCCGCGGCGAGCATGATGGCGCGCATCTGCTCGAGGTTGTTTACATTAAATGCGGGGACGCCGTAATCTTGCTCGGCGGCGTGGTCTAACATCTGTCTTAATGAGATTAGTGCCATAGTGCTCTTCCTTTATAAAGTCCCTTATAAATTCTTTATCGCGCTCTTGATTGTGCTCTCTATTACTCTTGCTATTGCTCTAGTGACTAGTGGTTTTTCTAGTACTACGAATCAATCTCTCTAGTCTTTGGCACGCTGCTGAAGCATGGTCACAGCGGGGAGTTCTTTGCCTTCAACGTATTCGAGAAATGCGCCACCCCCAGTTGAAATATAGGAGACTTGGTCAGCAATATCATACTTGTCCACTGCGGCTAGGGTATCTCCGCCTCCAGCAATGGAAAATGCCGGGCTTTTAGCAATAGCTAACGATAGGGCTTTGGTGCCCTCACCAAATTGATCAAACTCAAATACGCCTACTGGGCCGTTCCAAATAATGGTGCCCATTAACTGTAGCAGTTCTGCCAGCTTAGCTGAGGAATCCGGACCTATGTCGAAAATCATATCGTCGTCTTCAACGTCATCCACTGACTTGACCGTGGCTTCGGCGGTTTCCGAAAAGACTTTGCCAACCACTACGTCGGTGGGCAGTGGAATATTCACTTTCTTCATCAGCGCTTGGGCTGCGGGAATAAGGTCTAACTCGAAAAGGGATTTGCCCACCGGCTTGCCGGCAGCGGCGAGGAAGGTGTTGGCTATGCCACCGCCGACAATCAGCTGATCCACTCTCTCGGAGAGGGTTTCGAGAACCATTAATTTGGTTGAGACTTTGGAGCCGCCAACAATTGCTGCAACCGGAGGAGTAGGCGCTGCTAGGGCTTTTGCCAGAGCATTTAATTCTTTTGCCAGCAATGGTCCGGCACAGGCAGTGGGGGCATATTTGGCCACGCCATAAGTTGAGGCCTGAGCCCGGTGAGCCGTGCCAAAGGCATCCATAACAAAAATATCGCAGAGCTTGGCGTAGGCTTTGGCGAGAATATCGTCGTTCTTTTTCTCGCCGGGATTGAAGCGTACATTTTCGAGGATAACGATATCGCCGTCGTTCATATTGATGCCGCTGGTCCAACTCTGTTCGAGCCTAACCGGCTGACCGAGCAGATCGCTTAGATGTTTGGCGACGGGCTCCATACTAAATTCACTGCTGTACTCGCCCTCGGTGGGTCTACCTAGATGAGACATGAGAATTACTTTGGCGCCGGCTGCAACAGCCTGCTGAATAGTCGGCAGTGCGGCTTTGATACGCGCATCGCTAGTGACCCGGCCGTCCTTGATTGGTACATTGAGGTCTTCACGAATCAATACACGCTTACTGGCTAGGTCCAGCTCGGTCATTAACTTGACGGTCATATCAGTCCTTAAGTTTTTGGTTGTTGTTAGCTTGTAATGCTAGCTTGTAATATTAGCCGGTCAGTTTGGCCCCTGAGCCCCACACCAATGCAGCAACGTATCGATCATTCTATTGGCATAGCCCCATTCGTTATCGAACCAGATCAACACTTTGACGAGTTTTTCTTGGCTTACTCTCGTCTGACTGGCATCGACTATGCCGCTGCGTGGGTCGTGATTGAAATCACAGGAGGCTAGTGGCTCTTCGGTGTAACCGAGCACGCCATTTAAAGGGCCCAGCGAGGCCTGTTCAAGGGCGCTATTAATTTCATCAATATCCACTTTGCTGTTGAGTATCACCGATAGATCAATGACTGAGACATTCACCGTGGGTACGCGCATGGCCTGAGCCTGAAAGCGTCCGGTCAGCTCAGGTAACAAGCGATCTATGCCCAGCGCCAAGCCGGTGTCTACAGGAATAATCGACTGCATTGCGGCGCGGGTTTTACGTAAATCGGTGTCGTGATAGGCGTCGATAACTGGCTGGTCATTCATCGCCGAATGAATGGTGGTGATCACACCGGCCTCGACACCAAACTGATCATTGAGCACTTTGATCACTGGTACCACACAGTTGGTGGAGCAGGAGGCACTGGAGATAATGGTTTCGTCGCCGCTGAGACTATGCTGATTGATGCCGTAGACAATGGTGGCATCAACTGTGGGTTCGGCTGGCTGGGAAAACAGCACGCGCTTGGCACCGCTGGTGATATGTTGCTCGGCAGTTGCTCGGTCGGAGAAGGTACCGCTGCATTCTAGTACCACATCAACTTCGAGTTCTGCCCAGGGTAGTTGGTCGATGCTTGACTGGTGAAGAATGGCAATGCTGTCGCCATTGATCTGTAATCGATTTTCGTCCACTGAAACTGTGCCCGAAAAACGTCCATGAGTGGAGTCATAGCGGGTCAGGTGGGCGATGGTTTTGCTGTCGGCAAGTTCATTTATCGCTACTACTTGAACGCTGTTGCGCGCCTCTGATTCATAGAGCGCGCGCAACACCGAGCGGCCGATACGGCCATAGCCATTAATGGCTATGCGTATCACTAGCCGATGGCCTCAACAATATTGGCCACCACATTTTCAACAGTGAAACCAAACTCTTTCATCAGTGCGCCGCCAGGAGCAGACTCACCGAAGCTAGTCATGCCGACAACGCGACCGTCGAGACCGACAAACTTGTACCAGTAGTCAGCGTGCAATGCTTCAACCGCAACACGGGCTCTCAGTGCTGCAGGCAAGACCGCTTCGCGGTAGTCAGCGTCCTGAGCAGAGAAGATCTCGGCACAGGGCATAGAGACAACACGTACCTGAGTGCCCTGCTCCGCTAGCTGCTCAGCGGCAACCATAGCCAGCTCAACTTCTGAACCTGTGGCAATAACAACCGCCTGGGGCGCATCGCAATCCCGGAGGATATAACCACCGCGTTCGATATCTGCAACCTGCTGCGTGCTGCGTGGCATAGGTGCCAGACCTTGACGACTAAATACCAGAGCACTGGGCCCGTCGCGACGAACAATGGCGCTCTTCCAACAGACTGCAGATTCCACGGTGTCACAGGGGCGCCAAGTATGCAGGTTCGGCGTGGAGCGCAAAGCACTGAGCTGCTCTACGGGCTGGTGAGTTGGGCCGTCTTCGCCGAGACCGATTGAGTCATGGGTGTAAACAAAAATGCTTTGAATACCCATCAGCGCTGACATCCGTACTGCGTTGCGGGCATATTCCATAAACATTAGGAAGGTGGCGCCGTAGTTAACAAAGCCGCCGTGGAGGGCGATACCGTTCATCATTGCGCTCATGCCGAATTCACGGACGCCGTAATAGATGTAGTTGCCGTCAGCATTGTCGCCACTAATGTCCTTTGAACCAGACCAGATGGTCAGATTAGAACCGGCCAGATCCGCGGAACCGCCGAGCAGTTCTGGCAACATTGGGCCATAGGTATTGAGGCAGTTCTGAGACGCTTTGCGCGAGGCAACCTTTTCCATATTGTCCTGGCACTGCTGAATATAGGCATCAGCCTGTGCATTAAAGTCTTCTGGCAGATCACCACGGGTACGCCGCTCAAACTCTGCAGCCAGTTCCGGAAACTCAGCGCGGTACTCTTCAAACAGGCTAGCCCAAGCAGTCTGCGCAGCAGTGCCTTTAGCAACGCCATCCCAGCCGGCGTAGTGCTCGTCGGGAATCTCGAAAGGACCATGAGTCCAGCCCAGAGCTTCGCGAGTCAGTGCCACCTCGTCAACGCCCAGCGCGGCACCGTGACAATCTTCTTTACCCTGCTTGTTGGGTGAACCAAAACCAATAATGGTTTTGCAGCAAATTAAAGTTGGCTTGTCAGTCTCGGCATGGGCCTGTTCTATGGCCGTTTTAATCGCGTCGCTATCATGACCGTCGACGTTAGCAATCACATGCCAGCCGTAGGCTTCGAAGCGCGCTGCTGTGTCATCGCTAAACCAGCCTTCAACTTCACCGTCAATGGAGATGCCGTTGTCATCGTAAAACGCGGTTAATTTGCCGAGCTTTAAGGTGCCAGCCAGCGAGCAAACCTCATGGGAAATACCTTCCATCAAACAGCCATCACCGAGGAAGGTATAAGTTTGGTGATCGACAATATCGTGACCAGGACGGTTGAACTGCGCGGCGAGAACTTTCTCAGCCAGGGCCATACCGGTGGCGTTACTGATACCTTGACCGAGGGGGCCAGTGGTGGTTTCAACGCCGGGGGCATAACCGTATTCAGGGTGACCAGGAGTCTTAGAGTGCAACTGACGGAAATTTTTGATTTCCTCAATTGGCAAGTCATAGCCTGTGAGGTGCAACAGGGAGTAGAGCAGCATCGAGCCGTGGCCATTGGAGAGCACAAAGCGGTCTCGGTTGACCCAGGTTGGATCAGCTGGATTATGGCTAAGATAGTCATTCCAGAGAACTTCAGCAATATCTGCCATGCCCATTGGGGCACCTGGATGGCCACTATTAGCCTGTTGAACAGCATCCATACTGAGGGCGCGAACAGCATTTGCAAGCTCTCTACGTGAGGCCATGAATCATCACTCCTGGGTAGTTAAATTTTAGGCGCGCATTGTCTCCTACCCGAGGTTACCAGTAAACCGATATTCGCTATGCCTACTGTTTATCCACAGGCATTTCTGTGGCCTGAACAATAACTGCTGGCGTCACAGATCTCGCTATCCGTCAAAACACCTTACACCTTGCACCTTATATAAAAATATTTTGATATAGAAAAACCTCTATGTTAAAGTCCCGCCCATGAACAACCTCAGCCATTTTGATAGTCAACCCAGATCCACCACCGATACCGGGGCCATTACCGCACTCTGTAAAGCGGCGGGCGATCCTTTGCGCATGCAGGTTTTAAAGGTGCTGCAGCAAAATGCCTACGGCGTATTAGAGCTATGTCAGGTGTTTGATATCCGCCAATCAGCAATGAGCCATCACCTGAAAATTCTCGCCAATGCCGGTCTGGTGGCAACCCGTCGCGAAGGCACTACGATTTTTTATCGCCGCAACGAGAGCCATCCGGATACAGATTTGCAGGCGCTGCAACATGTGCTGTTTCAGACCATTGACGACGCCGCTTTAGATCCAGCCCTGCGCACACGACTGGAATCGATTAATACAGAGCGCTCAGCGGCTTCGGTGGCGTTTTTTAATCAGAATGCGGCGCGCTTTGAAGAGAATCAGGATCTCATCGCCAGCTGGTCGGACTATGGCGAGAGTGTCGAAAGCTTTCTCGACAGCAGCATTGCCGCCCGCCATTCGGCGTTGGAAATCGGCCCCGGTTATGGTCAGTTTCTGGGCAAATTGTCGGCGACGTTTAAGCAGGTTACGGCACTGGATAACTCTGCAGAGATGCTTGAGCAGTGCCGCACCAGAGCCACCAGTCAGGGTCTGAAAAATATCGACTTTAAGCTTGGTGACACCAACTTGGCCATCAGTGAAGGGCTGCGCAGCGACTGCATATCCTTAAATATGGTGCTGCATCACAACCCCACACCGGGGGATATCATCGCAGCCTGCGCACAGCTTTTAAATGCTGGCGGCGTGCTCTTGATCACCGATCTCTGCGCCCACGACCAAGAATGGGTGCAAAAAGCCTGCGGTGATCTCTGGCTTGGCCTGGAACCTCAGGAACTAACTCGCTGGGCGCAAAGTGCCGGGCTGGTAGAGGGCAACAGTCTCTATCTGGCACAGCGCAATGGCTTTCGAATTCAACTGCGGCAGTTTGTTAAACCTCTGCCCGACAACCATTAATCTCAAGACAGATTACAACGGAAAAGTTTATGTCTAATTACAATATTTTCACCTCAGAATCCGTCTCTGAAGGCCACCCAGACAAAATGGCCGATCAGATTTCTGATGCGGTTTTGGATGCCATTTTAAAGGACGATCCGCACTCCCGGGTTGCCGTAGAGACCATGGTCAAAACCGGCATGACGATTATTGCCGGAGAAGTGCGCACCGATACCTATGTAGATCTCGAGCAGATTGTTCGCGATGTGATTACCGGCATCGGCTACGACAGTTCCGATGTAGGCTTTGATGGCAATTCCTGCGCCGTGCTCAACGCCATTGGCAAGCAGTCTGGTGATATTGCCCAGGGTGTCGACGAGGCTCAGGACAAAGATATTGGCGCTGGCGATCAGGGCCTGATGTTTGGTTATGCGAGTAACGAAACTGCTGTATTGATGCCGGCACCTATCTACTATGCTCACCGTTTGGTGGAGCGCCAAGCCCAGCTGCGCAAGAATGGTGTGCTGCCCTGGCTGCGTCCCGACGCCAAGAGTCAGGTAACTCTGAGATATGAGAATGGCAAGCCGGTGGCGATTGATGCCGTAGTGCTGTCGACACAGCACTCACCGAACATTGCCCTGCCTGATTTGCAGGAAGCGGTGCGCGAAGAAATCATTAACCATGTGCTGCCAGAAGAGTGGCTCCACGCTGGCACTCAATATCATATTAACCCTACCGGCCAGTTTATTATTGGCGGACCTATGGGCGACTGTGGTCTCACCGGACGCAAGATTATCGTCGACACCTACGGCGGCATGGCCCACCACGGTGGCGGTGCATTCTCTGGCAAGGACCCCACCAAGGTGGATCGTTCAGCTGCTTATGCAGGGCGTTATGTGGCGAAAAATATTGTTGCTGCAGGGCTGGCTGATCGCTGTGAGATTCAGGTTTCTTACGCCATTGGTGTCTCCGAGCCCACGTCAATCAGCGTTAACACTTTTGGCACCGGCAAACTCTCCGACAATGAGATTGTCACTCTGATTCGAGACAACTTTGATCTGCGCCCCCGCGGCCTGATCGAGATGCTCGATCTGCGCCGGCCAATTTATCAACAGACAGCGTCTTACGGCCACTTTGGGCGTGAGTTGGAAAACTTTACCTGGGAAAGAACCGACAAAGTGGCGGACCTACACAAGGCTCTCTAATCGTTTAATACCCAAAATTGAAAAATTGATCAACAGGAAATAATTTATGTCAGACGCCAAATTTAGCGATTATAAAATCGCCGATATCTCCCTCGCCGATTGGGGCAAGAAAGAGATTTCAATCGCCGAGTCCGAAATGCCCGCACTGATGGCCCTGCGCGAGAAGTACCGTACCGAGCAACCACTTGCCGGAGCGCGAATCCTCGGCTGTATTCACATGACTATTCAAACCGCTGTGCTGATTGAAACTCTCGAATCACTGGGTGCAGAGGTGCGCTGGACCTCATGCAATATTTTCTCAACCCAGGATCACGCTGCCGCAGCAGTTGCCGCTAATGGCACCCCGGTATTTGCCTGGAAGGGTGAAACTGAAGAAGAGTATGAGTGGTGCCTGGAACAGCAAGTCTTAAAAGACGGTGTGCCCTGGAATGCCAATATGATTCTAGACGATGGTGGCGATCTGACTGGCCTGTTGCACCAAAAATACCCACAGGTTCTCGAAGCTGTTCACGGCGTTACCGAAGAGACCACCACCGGTGTTCACCGCCTTTATGAAATGCTTAAAGCTGGCGAGTTAAAAATTCCCGCGATCAATGTTAATGATTCAGTAACCAAGTCCAAGTGCGACAACAAGTACGGCTGTCGTCACAGTCTTAACGATGCGATCAAGCGCGCTACCGATCACCTGCTCTCAGGCAAGAAAGCGGTTGTAGTGGGTTACGGCGATGTGGGCAAAGGCTCGGCCCAGTCCCTGCGTCAAGAAGGCATGATTGTTAAGGTTACAGAAGCAGATCCAATTTGTGCCATGCAGGCCTGTCTCGATGGTTTTGAAGTGGTTTCAACTTACAACGAAGGCGATGTCAGCAAAGGGGTTAACGCTGACCTGTTGGCCAATACCGATCTGCTGGTTACCAGCACCGGTAACTTCAACGTCTGTGGATCCGACATTCTGTCTGCCCTCAAGAGCGGCTGCGTGGTCTGTAATATAGGTCACTTCGACAATGAAATTGATACCGCGTTTATGCGCAAAACCTGGGAGTGGGATGAGATCAAACCTCAGGTACACAAGGTCTACCGCGATCGTGCCAACAATGATCACCTGCTGCTGTTAGCCGAAGGCCGACTGGTCAATTTGGGTAATGCTACAGGTCACCCGAGCCGTATTATGGATGGCTCTTTTGCCAACCAGGTACTGGCCCAGATCGATCTGTACAAGAAGCAGTTTGCCGCACAGGACGCTGCCACTAAGGCTCAGATGTTGCGCGTAGAAGTACTGCCCAAGCATCTCGACGAAGAAGTTGCTGGCCATATGGTGCGCGGTTTTGGTGGTGTGATCACCAAACTAACTCAGGCTCAGGCCGACTATATTAATGTACCTGTTGAAGGTCCATTTAAAGGCGATAGCTACAAGTATTAATCGGCAAAATCGATAGCCATAGAGGACCCATTTGATGAGCACAGATAGAGCAGATCTCAGCTTTGAATTTTTCCCGCCGAAAACCGAGCAGGGGAAAATTAAGCTGGCGACAACCCGACAGGAGTTGGGTAAGTTTAATCCGGAGTTTTTCTCCGTGACCTATGGCGCTGGCGGATCTACTCGCGCCACCACTGCAGATCAGGTTGCCGCGATTCAGGCGGATGGTTTTGAGGTTGCACCGCATATCTCCTTTGGTGGCAACTCAGAAACTGAAGTCTTGGAGCTGCTCAACAGCTACAAGGCCTCTGGGGTTAAACATCTGGTTGCCCTGCGCGGCGACCTACCCTCGGGCATGGGCGGTGCTGGGCAGTTGGTTCATGCCAATCAGCTGGTGGCTTTTATTCGGCAGCACACCGGTGATCACTTCGATATTAATGTGGCTGCCTACCCTGAGATTCATCCTGAAGCCGAGAGCTACAGCAAAGATGTTTACTGGCTCGGTGAAAAATTTAAGGCCGGTGCTAACCGCGCGATAACCCAATACTTTTATACCGCCGACGCTTACTTTAAGTTTGTCGACGAATGCGCCAAAGCGGGAATCGGCGAGCCGATTATTCCCGGTATTATGCCCCTGACCAATTACGCCAATCTGATGCGTTTCTCCGATAGCTGTGGCGCGGATATTCCCCGCTGGTTGCGCTGGCAATTGAAAGAGCGCAGCGACAATATGGATGATCTGGTTAGCTATGGCATCGACATTGTCAGTGAGCTCAGCCAAAAGCTCCTCGACGGTGGCGCTCCTGGCCTGCATATTTACACCATGAACCAATGGCAGGTTACAGGTACGCTGTGTCGCAATCTCGGCTTTTCGGATAATCACTAATTAGTCACCATGCGCATTCCTCGAATATTCACTGATCAGCCTCTCAGCAGCGGCACTAACCTGACCCTTACGGGGAGCGCCGCGCGGCATCTGTTCTCGGCGCTTCGCATGTCTCCGGGTCAGGAAATCACTCTGTTTAATGGCCTTGGTGGAGAGTTTTCCGCCACATTGACCACTACAGCAAAGTCTCAAGTGGATGTCAGTGTTGGAGAATGTCGCGAGATCGATCGCGAGTCGCCACTGAAGCTGCATCTGGTGATTGCCGTGTCTCGAGGTGAGCGCATGGACTGGATTGTGCAAAAAGCCACCGAGCTCGGGGTGACGGAAATCACTCCGCTGTTTAGCGAGCGAACTGAGGTAAAGCTCAACGGCGAACGCCTGGAAAAGAAGTTGCGCCACTGGCAGCAAGTGTCGATTAGTGCCTGTGAGCAATGTCAGCGCAATAGAGTGCCAACCATTAATAACGCCCTGACCTTGGATCAATGGTTGAGCCAGAGCCATGAGGATCCACAACAGCTGAAGCTGGTACTGCATCATCGCAGTGATAAAACTCTCGCACAGCATCAACCTCCGGAGAATATCTGTTTACTGGTGGGCCCTGAGGGGGGTCTTAGCGACAGTGAAATCGAGCGCGCCATGGATAGGGGGTTTGCTGCTCTGACTCTAGGTCCCAGAGTGATGCGCACCGAAACCGCACCGCTGGCGGCGATTAGTATTATGCAGTCGCTGTGGGGAGATATGGGCTGAAACGGTTTAGCTGCGTCGCTCTGCTTGGTCTTAGCCTGCTGCTACCGAGTCTAGCTCAAGCCGCGATATTTGGTGATGGCAATCCTGAAAACGGTATAGAAGATCAGCGTCTGATCCTGAGCCCAGAGCAACAGAGCCAAGCAGAGTCCAATGCCATGGCTGCCGTTGGCACCATTATGTGTGATGGCGGACTGAGAGGCACTGCGACTCATATCCAAAGCCCCGCCACAGATACTGATCAGTCTATTATTGTCACCGCGGCACATATTCTATTCGACGAAAAATCTGGGAAAAGGTACGCTTCTTGCAGCTATCTCCCGAAAAATAAGCGTCTAAGTGCCATTTCCTTTAAAACCATTTCCGAGCACAGCTTCAATCCACGGAATAGCAATAAGATTGCTCAATCGGAAAACGATATTGTCTTTGTGGCCCTAAACCGGGTTCTACACCAGCCCGCCCTGCTATTGAGCGAATCCCGATCCATAGGCGGTGGGAAGCTATCGTTGTTGGGCTACAACAGCAGCCAAAATCACCTCACCGAATCAACCGACTGCAAACAATACCGGTCAATTCAATTTACCAGTGAGAAACTGTTGTTACATGACTGTGATGCCAGAAGCGGCGCCTCCGGTGGACCGCTGATATTGCGCAGTGACAATGATCAGCCAGCAAAGCTGATCGCCGTACATGGCGGAACTCTGCTCATCAAAACCCTGCTGATCGACGGGATGGATAAAGCTGAAAGTCACAGCGCCAGACGCGACGGCTCCGTGGTCGACCCTGAGCGCTGGATTAATCAGGCACGCAGAGTGGATCGAGCTGTGCTTGAACGGCTGCGGCGCTTTGTTGCATATCTTGCCAAGGGTTCTCACGACTAAAAGTCACATCCCGAGCAAATCCAGGAATATGCACGCCCTCAGTACTAATGGTTACCCCGGCCTCTTCGATCAACGGCTCGCCGAAACGGTAAATCACATCCAGCTGGGCTGCGTCGGCCTGCACTGCATACTCAGCTGCGGCGGCGCGTGTCACCTTGCGCAGGGCAAGATACTGATTAAATTGATCCGCATAACGCACGGCCAGCATCTCTTCTACTTTAGTCGGCGACAGCACCAGGGCAGTGGCATTGTTACCGCCAAAGCCTTTTGAATTAATAAACGCTACGTCCATTTTATTGCCGCTGACATCCAAATCTTGCAGCGGGAAGCGCAGACGCTCCTGAGCCACATCCGGTGCCACTTCAGTAATGGTTTTAATCCCGGGAATGGTTTGATACTTAAAGGTTCCAAGAGCGGAGACGAGCTGATCGCCACTGGCTGTAGAGAGGGAGTGGCCGACATAGGATTTGGTCGCTGTTATCGGCCAATCATAAATATCAAAAGCGATAGCAACTTGCTCGATCAGATGGGATTCCGTGGTGCGATTAGCTGGCGTACTGGATCCGTGAGCATGGACAAAGCTATGCTTTGTAACACTGTCTTCTCCGACAATACTAATTGCCGCCGCAACCGCTTTAGAAAAGGAGATATAGTTGCCAACTCCCGGTGCTGAGATCGACTTCTTGACGCCATCGGCATTGATAAACACCTCTGGTACGGCGCCGTGGATATCGGCACCCAGCTCTATAGCCAAGGCGTCATCCATAAGCACAATATACTGGGTCGCTTCCGACAGGGTAAAGCCGCAGTTGTGGCCAAAAGGACGGCTGGCACGACGCCAATCAGGTGTATCCGTGCCGTCTAACTTACACAGATTTTCATCACTGCCCAGGGCGCTCATGTTGGCGAAGCCCTCAGAGATCTCTGGGGTTACGCCAGCTTCGGCGTTGCCCAAAACGGCTACGCGACGGCGACCGCTGCGAATATCTCGAACTGCCGCCTGGAGCACATAGAGAAAGCTAGCACAGGCACCGGTAATGGCTTCAGTATGACCCACGCTACCCAGAACATAGGCATTAACAAAGTCAGCTGGCATGGAGTTTAAACCCAGAGGCACCTGCTTAGCCGTAGTGCGGCCGCCGCGCAGACGCGCCTGTAGCAAACCGCCGAAACCCTCTTCGGTCATCTGGCTCAAGGCACTGGATGAGTAAACACCCACTTCGTCTGGCGCTACCGACGCTGCAATCTTGTCCCATGGTATACCTATAGAATGCACGGCATCGCTGGCGCCGAGCAGGGCCATCTGCAAGCTGCGCGGATGGAAGCGGCTGTTGTAGTGGTCAGATGGATTAAAGCCGCTGGGCAATTGTCCAGCAGCCTTGGCGATAAGCTCATAGGGAGACTCAATCAGATACTGACTCGAACCGGTTGCAGTCACCTCAACATTGCCATCTTCAAGATCGCGGACCTGCCAGCTCTGGGGCAGTACCTTCGGCAAGTCACGTTTAAGCATGTTGAATTGAACAGCCTGGTCAGGACTATCGGTGAAAGAAATCTTTTTATGGCCTGGAATATTGGCCGGATCAAATAGCTCAATTTTGCGGATCAATGTGCCGTCGAGTACTTGCTGACGAAATTGTTGGTCCACTTCTGCGGCGCTCAATTCAGCACCCTGCTGGTCACGATAGGTTTCACCCTCTTTGGTGACCTGGGCCATCAAACAAGCGAGGCTAACGACCGTATTAACCTGCTCTTCAGCTGGCAGCGTCTCGAGAATCATACGGCGAAAAGCCTGGTGAGAGGAGCTGCGTCCAGCAGCACTGTAGCCGCCGAATCCGACAATAACTGGAAGAGAGTTAGGCATTGAAACGTCCTTGAAATACAGCAATTAAGAGAGATTAAGTGTAGGCAGAGCTGGCAACTTATGCTTTTGCTAATCAGCCAAAATATTCAGTAAATTGGCCATTTTATGGTATATTGCCGCCACTATGACCTTTAATCTAACGCTTGTACTCTGTGACAATATGCTTGTCTCCAGTACCACATTGGCGGCAGAAATTTTCCA
>Ga0075466_1000163_pt1 | contig 23449 bp, 20 predicted proteins | sample DEB08_DNA_16_FD_71486 | JGI IMG/M metagenome (GOLD analysis project Ga0075466, IMG submission 71486) | Aqueous microbial communities from the Delaware River and Bay under freshwater to marine salinity gradient to study organic matter... | ecosystem: Environmental > Aquatic > Marine > Coastal ... | reverse complement strand
TTTTTACTCAACTCAGTTTTGCGTGCCACAACTTTGGCAAGGTCCCCTGCGATCCAGGTGAAAACTCCAACGCACGCGGCAAATGAGAGGGCCACCCACAACGCATACGGGATCACGAGCGAGATTCGATCGGGGGTGTCGGTACCCACCACAACCTGCGCCAGTGACCACAGGTTGGTGTGAACCGCCGGGTACCACTGATTCCAAGCAATGGAACCGTCCGCGGTCACCCACTGCGATCCGCCCTGCATGACCGTATTCGCAAATGGCACAAAGTGACCCTGATTGTCCCAACCTGTTTGAAAAAGTGATGCAACAGCTTGCTCGGACGTCAGACCAAAATAAGTTTTGATCGGAACCGCTGCAACCAACACGGTTGCAAGTCCTGCCACAACGTCAACGCCGTTAAGCCTAGGCATTGCACGCGATCGAACACCGGGAATAAAGCGAAGAAGCATCGCCAACGCCAACAGGCCACCAAAAAGTGCACTAGCACTGACTCGGTCAAACGAAATTGCGCCTGCTCGCGGAAAAATAATTGCAATTGCACCGACGAGAATCACACCACTGATCACCGCGCGTTCGGCGTAGGTCCGCCCCCATGGAGGAAGAGCAATTAATGCCAGTGCAACGAGAGCAAGACCAACATGTGGCACTGCAATGAGTGCAATGAGCGCGATCAGAGCCAGCGCATTAACAACCACGAGTGATCTCGTTGTCATCTCCTAAACTCCACCATGATCTTTGTCGGCGCATCGAGCACCGCGCTCACGGTTGCATTCTGCTCCGTTACATCCATGCCTTGGTACCGCACGGGACTCCAGCCCTCGGGTCCGTTCACTGAAACCGTGATCGTTGGTGAAATGAACAGACCTTGTGGATCAGCCAAAATTTCGTATTCCAAAGCCCCTGTTTCAGCATCGATGAAGGTTCCTGCAGGAAGCGTGTAGGACACACCGACAGCGGCTTGACCACCGGGTGGTGTCCAACCAACAACGCGAATTAATTTGTTGCCGTAACCGTCATCGACCCAGCCCTGCCCGTACTGCTGTCGCGAGTGACCTTTGAATGGTCGAACAGCAAATCCACTGGGGTAACTCACCTGGTAATTCCTTGCTGCATCAGGGATGTACAACAGGTAGGCATTCTTGATCCACATGGTTTCGTAACCGATTCCTTTTTCAGGACCAGGGTCACGATCAGGTGGTGTCGCATTCACCATTGTCATCTGTTGATTCACCCGAGCCGAGCCGTCGGCCTCCAAGTTCACCGTGACAGACACATTGCGTTGTTGAAATACATCCACTTTGGACTGGTTTCCATTTTGGGTGTACATGGCTGACCAGTCGCCGGTCTCAGGCGAAGCAACAATTCCTGCAGCGCCTGCGTCGAGGGCAAGCTGTTCAAGTGCTGGGTTTTTCATGTACAACTGGAAGTGCCGTCCCGGCGCTGTACCTGCAATGGCACTAGCCGCCTTCACTAGGTCGTCACCGGAGAGAATTCGAGTTAACAGGTCGTCCACCAGTTGCTGGTTTGCCGCTTGCCTAACGGTCGCATCCTCTTGCCCAAAATCTGCGTAGGCATCGACCAACAGAATCTGCCCCAGTTGATCGCCGGTAACTGAACCGTAGGTCGGAGAATCAATGGGACCTGTTTCGGTGAGCACTGCAGCGATCGCGGTCAGATCCAGGTACACGACCCCGTCAACTTTGGGGAAGTTGCCGCCTTGCCAGGCACCCATCATTTCCTGGCCACTCATCAACAAATTGGGGTGTGTGTTCGTCACTACAAAAGGTGCATTTCGCGGATTTCCTGGGAAGAACGTGTTCAACGCGGGCCCGAACCAGGTCACGGCAGCATTCAGGGGCGGGAAAAGCTGGGTGCTGGTTTGACCCTTGATGGGAATAGAAATCTTGCCGTTGTCCAACTCGACCATGACCAATGTCAGTGGCGCGCCACCCGATGCCCGCATTTCGGCTTGATTTCCTAGTGCGATCAGGTACCGACGCACTCCATTGGCACCGAGTGCGTCGGGAAGAACCGGGGCCACCCCTTCAAGGGAACCCACGGCCTCCTGGACCGGTTCCATTTCACGCAATGCTTTGTCGCGGATGTCATCAAGTGGCTGGGAAAACGTCGTGTTGGCCTGGATTGAATCAAGCTCGACCTGGGCAAGGCTCAATTTCTCTGCAGAGGCATCAACTCGTGCGGGAAGTTCTTCCAACATTGTCATGTTTATTGCACCGTCGGAAAAGATTTTTTCTCCGCCGTTTTCACCTGAAAGATCCCCGTAGAGGGTGATCAGATCACCCGTTGCCTGGGTGATCAAGGAGGTTGCATTGGCACTGCGTTGCCAGTTAAGCACCGCGGGGTTAAGACCGGGGATGACACCGATGACAGCCAGTTGGGGGACGTCACTGGACCTAATCACAGCGTCTGCTGAATCTTGAGCCGCAAAGTACTCGGCTTCACCCTTTTGATAGTCGCCTTCAACCAATGAGTCGGCAGCCGCCGAAAGGTGTCCCTGCAAACTGAGCCCATTGAGACCGAAACCCGCAAGTGCTGCGACCACGCCCACCTGCAACCAGAAAAGGAAACCTCCCACGAGGACTCCAGCTCCTAGGAGGACCCAGGAAATTGGTTTAAGGCTTGGCACTAAGCCAGTGTACGTCTGTGTGAATTGTTATTGGAGGTAGATCCGGACGGGGACCTCGGTCAATGTCACAGCCGATGCGGGTGGTGCTTCGGCGCAGACCGCCAGTGGGTCACACACTAATTGTGAATTCTCCGGGGTTGTGTACACGACTTCACCGGCTTGGGCCCAAGCAACTTGCCAACTTGTTCCATCGCGGCTGAAATCACACACGACCGTGTTGTCAGCCTCGGTGCAACCACCAAATATCGCCCCGGTAACCCAGTCATTGACGGCGAAGAAACCCTGCTCCCCGTCGGAGCCGGAATACGCTTGCACACCCAGTAGGTCATATGGCTTCAAGGTCCAGATGTACCAGTAGCTGCGATCAACACCCAAACGCAGATCGTCGATGAAAGTACGAACGACAAAACCAGCCGCGCGGGCACCTGAAATTTCTTGCTTAGGTATATCCCCAGGGCCTGCCAGTCCGTAGTTCAATTCGGTATCCCACAATGGAAGTGTGGGTGCACCTGAGGCTTTCAGTACATCTATGGCCTTGAGTATTAGGGCTGCTCGAATGGATGGATCGCCCGTTGCATCGGGGTAGGTGTGAATCGCAATGACGTCGACCGGCCATTCAAGGGCGGCGAGTTCTTCGAGGTACTTGGGGAAAAATCGATCAAATGACTTCGCCAAACGCGTTGACGGCGAAGCGGAAACAACCTGTGCTTCTGGGTCAATTGCTTTGATGATGTCGTAGGCAACTTTGGTCAACTCCGCCATTTGAGCCGGTGTCCCGTTGAAGAAGTTAGCTAGGTTCGCTTCATTCCAGATCTGATAGGAACTGATACGTCCCTTGTATCGCGTAACCACCGCGGTTACCCATTCCGACCAGTCAGCAATATTGGCTGGTGCCTCTGCTGCACCCGGCTGCGGGTAGTCACTGGCATTGAGCTTTTCTGGATTCGCGGTTGCCCAGTCTGGTGTCGTACCCATCACATAAAGGATGTCGGTAAGGCCCCTTGACTCAGCAGTCTCGATGACCCCGTCCAAGTTGTCCCACCTGAACTCACCCTTGGCTAGTTCAATTTGTGACCAGGCGGTTCCGTTGTCCCAGAGACGTAGTGCACCAAATGGAGCGGATGCCCAAGCGCCACCTTCAGCGCCTTCAATGTGCAAACCAACCATGGAGGGTTGCACCGCATTGGGATCGATCACAGCTGACTCGGTGGGAGTTGGTGTTTCACTACCGGTCGTCTCAGATCCCCCACCGCAAGCCGTCAATAGCAGTGCACCTGCTGTGACAACACTGGCTATGGCGTAGTAGCGGGGCTTGGAACCAGAGTTGCCTGATTCTGATCGTTTTGCTGTGCGCTTCCAAACCATAGGGGCATGTTTCCAATCGCTATTGAGTCACCGGGGTTTACTGTCGAACAACGGTTCATTGCATCGCATTGCACCGTTGCATACGCGGGGACAGTGTAAGTCCCGCTGCCTGAGTTTGACCACACGACTACATCCGGCTGGGTGAAATCACCCATTTGGCATACGTTTACCGCGCCTTCGGTGCACGAGTAGTACGAGTTATTCATCCACATGTAAGCGGTCTGATAGCCGATCGCACCTGTGGTGCCGTCCTGCAGGGTGATTCCCAGGAGTGAGTTGGACTTATCCCAGAAGTACCAGTAGGCACGGTCCACACCTTGAACCATGTTTTCAAGGTAGGTCTGTGCTGTCCACGCTGCTGCGGTGTCCCCACCAATTTTTTGACCCTTAATTTTGCCTGGACCCGCAATTCCGTAGTTGACCTCGGTATCCCATAGTTGCTTTGACGCCGGGACCTTGGACTTTTTGAGTTGGCTGTTCACCTGATCTAGGTATGCCGCCCGGTCGCCCGGGTTTCCTTGACCATCGGGGTAAGTGTGCACCGAGATCACGTCAACCGGCCATTTAGCCTTTTTGAGTTCCTTGAGGTACGCAGGGAAGAACCGCTTGTAGGCGCTTTCCAAACGAACGGTGCTGCTGGCACTGACAACCTTTGCACCCGGATCGTATTTGCGAATAATTTTCGATGCAGCTTTGGTGAGGTCAGCCATTTGCTTGGGTGTCCCCGCCCAGAAGTTCACGAGGTTGGCCTCATTCCAGATCTGGTAAGCGTTAATGCTGTTCCCATGCCGCTTCACAACTGCGGTTACCCATTTTTTCCAATCGGCCATTTTGGGTACTGATGCGGCACCCTTATTGGGGTAGGTACCGGCCTTTAGGTCTGTGGCCGCCCATTTCGGGGTACTTCCTAGGACGTACAGCACTTCAGCGTCCTGCTCATTTGCGTTGGCAATCGAGGCGTCGAGGCCATTCCACCAAAACTTGTTCTTCCCTTGTTGAACCTGACCCCAGGCAACACCGGAATCCCAGAGTCGGATTGCCCCGTAACTCACACCTGGATCAACACCGATTGAAATATTTGGCACGTGCATCCCGAATTGCACTTTGTTGATCGGTCCGTCCGCTGAGGCTGGACTTGCGAGCACCACGGAGGCTGCTAGGCCAATCGAAAGTGCTGTGGAGATGAGCGCACGGCGCATATTCAGAATCCTCTACATGTCGGGAAGTAAAAATGATCCTTCCGAACCTAACCCATAAAAGCCGCAAAACTAACTAACCACGCCAATTTCTGGTGAAATTCACATTAACAAGTTGCCTGGTTAATACGCTCCGCTACCGGTAATAACTACTTTCACGGTTTTTGCCACAATCACTAAGTCCAGAGCCGGAGACCAATGCTCCACGTAGTCCAAATCCATCCGCATCCGCTCGTCCCAGTCAACCGCTTTGCGCCCGGATATTTGCCACAAACCTGTTAATCCGGGTTTGGTGAGGTGCCGACGGTGATCAGCATCGCCAAAAAGTGGGATCTCGTCGAGTAGTACGGGCCGCGGTCCGACGAGGGACATTGTCCCCCTGAGAACGTGCATGATTTGCGGCATTTCATCAATTGACCATCGACGTAAAACTCTTCCGAAGGGGGTGATTCGGGGGTCGTTTTGATATCGATTCCCGATATTTTCGTCAGGCATCCCGATTACTTGCTTTCGGTCCTCATCCGCGCCCTCGTACATGGTCCGGAACTTCACCACATCAATGACCTGACCGCCACGTCCAATGCGTTGATGCCGGTAGAAGATTGGTCCGCGGCTGGAGAAAAAGATCCCGACGGCGGCAAAGGCCATGAATGGCAGGAACAGAATCACCAGCATCACTCCGGATACGAGATCCAGTGCTCGCTTAATGGCTCGTTTTGACCCCGTGAGTTGCGGCTCATCAAGGTGAATGAGTGGCAGATCCGCTTGCATGCGCATAGTGACGCGGGGTCCAACAAAATCACCCAGTGTCGGTGCAACCAACAGGTCAATGCGTGGTCCTTCAAGTCGCCAGGACAATCGACGAATCAGGTCTTGGCCCAAAAGTGGTGTGCCAGCAATGGCAACGGTATCTACGTCGTTGATGGCGATGCGTGCCATTACTTCGTCTAGCCAACGAACGAGTTGCTCTTCGGTGCAATTCTCGGCAGGTTCCTGTGACACGTCGACAACAACGAATCCAGCAACTGGGTCACGGTCCAACATGTCAACAATTTCCTGTTGGCGGTCACCTTCCCCAATGACCATGGTTCTGTGCAAATAGTTTCCGTATCTGCGTTCATGTCGTAACCACGTACGTAATCCCCAGCGTTCACCCAACAGAAATATCATTCCAACGACAAAGGTGATGAGGACGAAACCTCGAGAAAGGTCAAGCTTTAAGGCAAATGCAGTAATGGCTACTAGGGCAAATAGCCCAGCCGATGCGGTGACTACCCGTTTAAATTCTTCTGAGCCGGCGCCGAGCACGCGGGTGTCATATGCCCCGCGCACAACTAGGGCGAGGATCCATGAAACAACAACGACGAGCGCGAAATAAACGTATGTGAGATCTGAGATGTCGAGGTTGTATGGAATCGTCCATCTCAATACGAAGCCTGTGGTCGCGGCTGCAAAAATTGCGATCGAGTCGAAAATTACGGCCCGCGTCGCGTACACACGTAATGGGTCTCGCGGCTCGTGTGGTCGGTCCCGATGCCGGTCGGTGGTTGCCCAACCCTGAGTTGTGTGTGCCTCTCGAGCTATTCGACGCCAGGTTCCGGTATCGCTCATCGGATCTATCCCAGGATCCGGCCTTTCGATGCTCACCCCCACACGGTACCAGTGAGAACGTGGGCAATCGGATAATTAACGTCGTCTTAGAATGTACAAGCTTTGACCGTCTGTTTCCCGGCCGTATTCAAAGCGGTCAACGGCCAGCCCCGCAGCGTTTACGAGGGATTCGAAGTATTGGCGGGAGAATCGAGTGCAGTGGAGCCGGCCTTTCCACTCAAGCGGACCGTATCCGGCTGGATTTTCATCCCATTCGGGCACATCTTCTTCAACGAAGCAGGTAACAAATGCCCTGCCCGTCGGGGTGAGTGCTTGACCGAGAAGTTCCAAATACCCTGCAGTGTCAACCGCATTCATGTGGCTGAACACGGAGTAGGCGTAGAAAACGTCCACACTGTGTGGTTCAGCACTCAAGGTTCGTTCAGGTGAACCATCGGGGTTGTAACGCTCATTACTGACATCAACGTAGGTGAATCGGTAGCCCTCGCCGGCCAAATTCGAGTCCGCCCAATCGATTAACTCCCGCTGCACGTCTACCCCGTGGTAGTCCCGAATGGACGGAAAGTACTCCTTAACACCAATTGCTAGGCGTCCTGCACCGCAGCCCCAGTCCAGCAGTGAGGAGTCCGGGTTGAGATCACAGTACTTCTCCAGACGTTTAACGTCACGCACCGCTGTTTTAATGAATGCTTTGTCGTTTTTGAAATGCTTCCCACCCATGCGGTACTTGCTGGGGGGTAGCGGCGTCTTTGACTTACCGCCAATTGTTAGGGATCCGATTGTAACCACGACCTAAGCGTATCCCCAGATGTTTTTTTACCGTCACCGTTTTCACACCCAGCGTGTTTCTTTCACTCCTGCGCCCACCGAATCACAAAATGTAAATGTGAAAAATGTAAATGTGAAAAGGCATCATGTTTGACCCTGTAGCTCGCAGTCTGTATCGAGAACCAGCGGTTTTTGGATCTTCCACGTTGCCCTTGCGTAGTTTGCCCTTGAGCAGATGGGATGACGAACAACTTTTGGCTATCGATTCCCTCTTCATGCCGGAAAATAACTCGGATTTTCCCGGTGTGCCGGACTGGAATGATTATGAGTTGCGTCGTCGCATTGGTCGAATTAGGGCGCCGGCGATTATTTCGCATGTGAGTGCGGCCAGAATTTTTGACTTACCTCTTCCTTACCGAATCGCTGTTGATCCACATCTTCATGTCACTGTTTCGCGTTCCCGTGCACGCTCGCACCAGAAAGGAATCCGATCCCACCTTGGTGACTTAACAAATGAAGAGATCGTTGTGACGAATGGTTTACGGCTGACGCACCCTGCTCGAATTGTTGCCGATCTCGCAGGCATCCTGAATCTCTCCGAGTTAAATGTGTTGCTCGATGCAGCCCAAGCCCCACACCTCAACGCTTTGTTTGACCCCGAAATCAATGACAAAGATCGCAGGATTGACCTTTCCGTGTACAGCCAGCCCTATGAGAATGTGACGAGTGCACAACATGAATCGGAATTCGTAAAAATTTTGTTACGCAGGAAACGATTTCCTGGCCGGACTAATGTCACAAGACTTGTAGAACTCCGACAACAAAATCTGTTGCCGTACTCAACTATCCCTTGGCAAAGTTTTATCGCTGCTGCAATTTCCTCCAATTACAGCACATCCATCGCGTTACTAAGTGCGGATCAACTCGCTGTACCTGCACATAACGTGATCGTGGTCCAGCCGTGGCACTTTTCCGATGATCGTGAAACGTCCATGTCCATCGCAGCAACCATCACGGCCCTTCGCTCATTTGGTTGGTGTGCGGATTCATTTTCTTATCGAGATTTGCTATCGGTTGATTCATTTCTCAGTTTGTACTCAAAGAAACGTAACCGCCCCGAATTTGCCCACATGCGGCTCCGCAGCCCGAACTCCCAGCTCCGTCACTTGGCACATTAAGTCCACGCAGCGAGTCGGCCCAAAGTGTCGGCCCAAAGAGTCGGCCCAAAGTGTCGGCCCAAACAGTTGGCGTAACAAACACAGGGTTCAAGGTTCCGGGTTCAGAGTTCCGGGTTCAGAGTTCCGGATTCCGGATTCCGTTTCAAAGTTGAGGGAACAGAACGCAACTATCCGTTAGGTGTGCTGATTGGATCCAATTCCTATGAGGAAGGTGTCCTAAAGTCGATGGAAAGACATTGAAAAAACCGCACACTTAACCAATAGGCTAACCAATAGTGACCATGGGTAGTCGCCATAAACTCCTGCAGACTACAGAGCAAGCAAAATGCAACCGCAGCGGAACCAGCACCCGCGCCGACACCGACACCGGCGCCGGCGCCAGCGCCGAACGCCACGGCTCAGACAGACCAAGGGATTTCTCTGTGTGTCTCCGAAGGGGATAACGGTCTGCCCATTCGTACTCAGACACGTGCCTGAATTATTCCGCGCCTATGCCAGACTCTCCAGATGAGTGAAATTTCATGGGGTGATACGAAGGTTTATGTTGCCGGGCATCGTGGGCTCGTAGGATCTGCTTTGGTCCGAGCTCTGGAAAGCGCTGGCGTAGGGGAAATAGTCGGTTGGACATCGAGTGAACTTGATCTGCGCGATCGAGATGCCACTATCGATGCGATCAATCAGGCGAAGCCGGACATTGTGATTGACGCGGCAGCTCGAGTAGGCGGCATCATGGCTAACTCCACCTACCCCGTTGATTTCCTCAAAGACAATATGTTGATCCAAACAAATGTGATGGATGCAGCTCATGAAGCCGACGTCGAGCGCCTTCTTTTCCTGGGCTCCAGTTGTATTTATCCACGTCACGCAACACAGCCAATTCGAGAATCAAGTTTGATGACTGGACCGCTTGAACCAACGAACCAGGCATACGCCATGGCAAAGATCGCTGGGATTTTTTATGTCGAAGCCTTCCGCACCCAATATGGGAGGAAATGGATTTCGGCAATGCCTACAAATCTCTATGGCCCTGGTGACAATTTCAATCTAGAAACATCCCACGTCCTCCCGGCATTCATTCGTCGCTTTCACGAAGCAAAGGAAAACGGTGCAAGTTCGGTAACCCTTTGGGGGACCGGTGCACCAAGGCGAGAGTTTTTGCATGTGGATGATCTTGCCGACGCATGCCTGATGCTTCTACAAAATTACGATTCACATGAAACCATCAATGTTGGTTGGGGTGATGACCTCCCCATCCGTGAACTCGCGGAGGCCGTTGCCCGGGTCGTTGGTTTCGAGGGTGAACTGGCGTGGGATTCCAGTAAGCCTGACGGGATGCCCCGAAAATTGTTAGATACCAGTCGGATCAACGCCCTTGGTTGGTACCCATCAATCAAGTTAGGTGATGGTCTTGCCGCGACTTACGACTGGTACCTCCAGAACAATGATCTCCAGAACAGCGTGAAGTAGAGACAAGGGCACAGATTCACATGTTGCATGACGGTTTATTGCCAGGTCGGCAAGCATTGCTTGTTCGGCTCAATGTTGGCGAAGGCAAGCGAACTGAGCTTCTTGACTTACTCAACACCTACGCCGATCGAATCGGGGAAGAACCTGGTACCGAAGTTTTCACGGTACTCACAGATCCTGATACCGAAGACATCGTTTGGTTATTTGAAGTCTTCACCAGTGAGGAAGCTGAAATTGAACACCGAGAAACAACGGGTTTTGCTGACCTGATGCATGGTCTGCAGAATGTGCTGGAGGGTGCTCCAGGAATTTTGCGCATGAATCCTTTGCGCATGACAATTCAGGAAGACATGTTCACGCAAGACTGGAGTTTTTAAATGTTCCTATGCCCGTTGATAGACCTATTGATTGGAGTTCACCATGATTCGTGAAGTTGCGCAGGTCACCATCAAAGAAGACGCACACGAGCAATTCGTGGCAGACCTCAATCGCGCCGTTGCTGAGATCTTCCCTAACGTCACCGGCGTCATCGAGTTTGTGCATGTTGGCTGGTGTGTTGAGCGGCCAAATGTGTACATGTTCACAATTGATTGGGAAACAATCGAAGACCACATGGTGGGTTTTCGTGAGTCCGATCAGTACACCCAGTGGCGAACAATTATTGGACCCCACTTTGACGGGCCCGCGGTTGTGGAGCATTTCAGCCTGTAGTACTGTTAGTTGATTGTTCAACTAACTAATTAAAGGAATCCCTTGTCAACCCTTTTGCACATTGAAGTCAGCCCATGGGCTGAAAATTCGCTTTCCCGCACAGTTTCTGCGCAATACGTCGCGTCTTGGAGCGCAGCTAATCCCGATGGAACTGTAATCACCCGCGATTTGGACAAGACTCCTGTTCCCCACCTTGATGTTGAATCGCTCTCAGCCGGTTTTGTTGCCGAAGCCGATCGCAGCGAGCCAATGGCCGCCAAATGGGGCGCGCGCATGTACCTCATTGAAGAGATCTCCGGAGCGGATGAAATCCTGATTTCAACGCCGCTGTGGAACTACGGGATCCCTTCAGTACTCAAGGCCTACATTGACAACATCGTCATTCCGGGCGTCTTCGACGAGTCAACCGCAACCCTGACTGGCAAGAAAGTAACTTTCGTTATTGCCCAAGGTGGTAGCTACGCTGACGGCAGCCCGAAGGCTGGTTGGGATTACGCGTCCGGCTACCTGCGCCAATTCGCAGGAGCTATGGGGGCAACCGACGTTGAAGTAGTCACCATCGAGTTCGGTCTCGCAGGTGTTGTCCCAGCACTCGAAGCCTTCATCCCCAACAAAGAAGCCTCAATCGCTGCCGGAAAAGAAGCGGCAAAGAACCGGGCTGCTGCCTAACAGCAAAAACAACAGCATCATGTTGGACTCTTTTTGATCAAGTGTGATCAAGTAAGGGGTCGGGTTAACAAACCCGACCCCTTACTTTTTAGCTCGATTACTAACTAAACGGCGGACGGTGATCAAGTTTGATACTTGACTTACCCGCGTAATGCCACAGTCGTGCAGTGACATCTTTGTCTTGCGGAGTAATCAAGTTACCCATTACTCGCAACGCAATAGTCATTAGGAACTGTGAACGCATTCCGATCGGACCAAATGTTGGAAGCAATTTCGGAACCGTAATCAGACCCGCAAGTCGGCGAGCAATTGAAAACGCCGTTCCATAATGATCAACCAGAATTTTCGGCCACACTGTTGTGAAGTCCATTCGAGAATTGGCTGGGGTGTCAGCAAATAACTGCGCAGCAAGGTGACCGGTTTCGAGGCCATAGTCAATTCCTTCACCGTTTAAAGGGTTGACGCACCCGGCTGAATCACCAATGAGAACCCAGTTCGCACCAGCGACATTACTGACAGCGCCACCCATCGGTAATAGTGCTGACCACGGTGCGCGAACCTCACCCTCAAACTGCCAGGTGTCCCGTTGTTGATCCGCATAAAAATTCAGAAGACTACGAAGGTTGACGTCAGCCGGACGCTTCACGGTTGCCAAAGTCCCAACACCGACGTTAACTTCGCCGTCACCCAGTGGGAAGACCCAGCCGTAACCGGAAAGCAATTCATTTTTTTCGCCGCGTAATTCCAGGTGACTTGAAATCCATTCGTCATCTGAGCGGTGCGACTTTATGTAACCCCGGGCTGCCACACCAAATGCGGTTGAACGGTGCCACTCGCGACCAAGGGTGCGACCCAGTTGTGATTTCGCTCCGTCGGCAACAATTAAGCGCAAACAATGAATCGTCACATTTTTAGCTTGGGAACCCTTGCCACCGGTCGTGAAAACGACACCCGCGACTTTGTCTCCATCCATGACCGCATCGACCGCGCGCATGCCTTCCATGACCTCAACCCCGGAATCAATTGCGACTTGGCGAATCGCTGCATCAAGTTCAAGTCGCGGAGCGGCTCCGCCGTAATTCGGGAGGTTGCCACCGGGCCACGGGAGATACAACTCCTGGCCAAACCCGGCCGCACGAAGACCTTTATTGCGGGCTCGGCCCTCAAGCCAAGGGGAGAGACCCAGTTGATCAAGTTCAGCGATTGCCCGTGGGGTCAGTCCATCACCGCAGGGCTTGTCCCTGGGAAAGGTCTCAGCGTCAACGAGTAAAACGCTCAAGCCAGCTCGGGCGCACCAAGTTGCGGCGGCAGAGCCAGCGGGCCCTGCGCCAACGATCAGAACATCGGTTATTTGTGAACTCATGACTACCTAAGTGTTCCTTGATGCACGCACTCGCGCAAATTCAATGAAGTCAATCACACTAGATCAGGTCAACGACCTCGGGCTCGGCATTTCGCCCACCCTTTGACCCGTCTTTGCGCCCAACGAAATACGCCGTGAGAGGGAAGACCAAAACGGAGAGTGCCCCAGCTCCGACAAGTGTGGCGGCGTCGGCGCTGGTCATTACACCTGCCTCCACCTGAACGGACGTGACCGCAACAATGATGGGTAGGGCTGTGGCCACGTACAGGGAAAATCGAACCCGATCACGCGTCTCGGGTATTGCATTGCGGTAAATGAAGAACTGCGGAAGTCCCCGAACCAAGAGCAATAGCAAGGTGACAATGAGCATTGGTGCTGGATCGGCAATGATTGATCGAATATCAATATTCACTCCGGATACAACAAAAAAAATCGGGATGAGGAAACCAAAACCGATTCCTTCAACCTTGACGTGGATTACATCTTCCGCATCATGTGACATGTTCAACCGGAAAATAACCCCTGCGATAAACGCGCCCAGCACGACATCGAGTCCTAATGAAGCGGCGACCGCGAGCAGTCCAACTAAGAACAAGATGGTTATCCGCATCGGGGTTTGCGAGGAGGAATAATGACCCGAGCCGATGAGCTTACGTAACCTGCCCGAATTGATCCACGCAGGAACTTTCGCGAGAATGAAAGCAACAACGGCCATTACGATCAGTGAAATAAGCGCCTGAAATGAACTGAATGAGCTTAAAAAGAGTGAGATTGCCAAGATTGGACCAAATTCACCAATAGCTCCGGCACCCATGAAAAATTTTCCAAATGGTGTTTTTAGTTCACCACTGTCACGCAGGACCGGCAGCAAGGTTCCCAGAGCCGTACTCGTCAAAACAATAGCGAAGCCGACAAAATTTTCGACGACACTCAAGGATTCCAGCACCCACGTGGCAATACCTGCTGCAAGTAGCGTACAGCCCCACCCGATTGCCGCGAGCTTGCCGTAACGACCTCTAATTGCCTCCGGTTCAAGTTCGAGGCCAGCAAAAAAGAATAAGAATCCCAATCCGAGTTGGGATAGGAGTGAAATGCTGGCGTCGATTTCCACAAGGTCCAACACCTCAGGGCCCACCAAAATCCCCAGTCCCAGGAGGATGACGACTTCAGCGACTTTCAGCCGAAAAATTCCCACCAACAGCGGTGCTGCTACGGCAATTAACATAATGAAAAACAGCGAATTCAGTTCTGAATTAAGGGCTGCGCTCTCGGCTCCAATGTGGATCACGGTCAGATATTAGTGCGTAATGTTTCACAATCTGGGGGTTTGCGACGAAGTAAGCCCTGGGCTGTAGCAGCGCCAATAACAACGAGTAATCCGCCGACCGGTTGGTTCCACGTAATGTGCTCGTTGAGCAGAATTGCTCCGACTATTACAGCGACAAGTGGGGTTATGTAAGTGACTGTGCTTGCAGTTGTTGCGTCGGCGGCGAGGACAACCTTGAAGTTCAGGGCGTAAGCGAATCCACTGCCCAGAACGCCCAATGCCACCATGGCAAGTAAAGGACCAGCCGTCATTACAGCGTTTGTTACTCCCGTGAATGCGACGATCGGACCGGTGACCAATAGGCCAAAGAGCAACATTCCTGTCGCCAAGGAGATGGGGGCAAGTGGTTCGCGCACTGTAGGACCGGTGAGGTAACGGCGTGCGAAAGGAAATGCAAATCCGTAGCATGAAATCGCGAGGATCATTGCCGCAACTCCCAGGAAGTCAATCCCGGCACCGTTTTCAGCAGCACCCGTATCCCAAATTCCGACAACAACGAGAATCCCGATAAATCCCAGGAACAAACCAAATATTCGTTGTCTCGTTGGCTTTTCCTCCGGAAAAACAAGCAAGATGGCGACCAAGGTCATCAACGGTGTTGCTCCGTTGAAAATTCCTGCCAGTGCAGAAGAAACACGGGTCTCTGCGAATGCGAAGAGCATCCAGGGGATGGATACCCATAGAAAACTGACAATGAAAAGGTATTTCCAAGCCCACTTGGGTGGAAGGGGAGTTTTGGTCACGAGGCTCAAAACGATGAGCGTGGCCGCACCAAAAGCTATCCGGGTGAAGGCGACACCAACGGGTGTGAACGCTTCAAGGCCGACCATCATCAAATAGAAGGAAAAGCCCCAGATGAGTGCCACAAGGAGATATGACGGAAGCCACGAGCGCACTGACTTGGTTTGGGTCGACACTTATTGCTTTCCTGTAGAAGTAGTTGCTCCCCGTTAGGAGATTGTTAAGGCTACTCCTGACCTAAATCGGGTCCATGAAAAGCATGACCGGTCAATTGGGTTACATACCCCATGGGGTATCCTATCGATCCGATCTCATAAGGTCTTAGTCAAAAGGAGTTATCTATGTGTAGTCCAGCACCCTGTCAATCTTGCAACAAAATCACCTGGTCCGGCTGCGGCGAGCACGTTGCCGAAGTAATGGCGAATATACCCGCTGCGCAGCAGTGCACCTGCCGCTAATTAGGACATAATTGCAGGTGTGATGGGAGCTCCTGGGCCATGCCCAGCATGTGAGACAACTGACTTAGAGCGCCGTGGCGGCAAGGATTTCTGCCCCCGCTGCTTTTATATCCAGCCCTGCTGCGATGGAGGAATGTGCCAGTGATCCGCATGTACAGCGCCGACTGGTGCGGTGACTGTCGTCGTACCGAATCTCAACTCAATGAACTTGGGGTTGCTTTCGAGTACCTCGACGTTGACGCCCACCCAGAACACAAAGCCCGGGCAATTGAGATCAGTGGCAAACCCAACATCCCCGTGGTTGTTTTTCCCGACGAAAGCTACCTAGTGGAACCAGCCAACTTCGAACTTGAGTTGAAGTTGCAGCAATTAAATCTGATCGATCAAGCCTGATCAACTGGCTCAAACGGGGTTATACTCGTAACACTCGGTTGGCCGAATTGGCCAGAGTTTCAGCACTAAGGAGTTTGTCATGGTCGGTCGTCGTGGAATGGGAATTGTTGGAGTTGCCGCAACCGCAAAGGTTGTCAGTAACCGCACACAAGCTCAAGCTGAGCAGAAAGCTGCAGAGCAAGCGCAACAGCAGGCAGCGGTGGCTCCTACACCAGCTGCAGCACCAGCGGGCGATGACATGATCGCCCAGTTGGAAAAGCTTGCCAGCCTTAAGGCATCAGGAATTCTTTCCGAAGAAGAATTCACTGCAGCAAAGGCGAAGCTGATCGCCGGCAGTTAATTTTCTGGAGTCAATCTCAGTGAATATCTATTCGCGAAATAGATATTCAGTTGGGAACCGATTGCTTTAACATGCGTCGTAGTCATTATGAAAACTCCTAAAGCTCACGCAAAATTGACTTCTGTCGCAGTTGGGTTCGCTGTGGGCGTTTTGGTGCTTGCTGGGTGTTCCTCCGATATGAATGAGGAGGCTGCCGCGCCGAGTGAGGCTGCCGTCGTTGATAGTGCCGACACGGCTGAGACACCGGCTGAAACTGCAGGTGAATCGCCCGCTGAGACTCCCGGTGGCGCTACAGACCTCCCCGTGGTTGTCACACCACTTCCCGTTTTCTCCAGCACAACACTGGATGGACAAGCCGTTACCCAGGCTGACTACGAAGGAAAGCCAACAATCATGTGGTTCTGGGCGCCGTGGTGTTCAGTGTGCCGAGGCGAAGCACCGACGCTGTCCAAAGTTGCAAGTGAACTCGACGGAAGTGTTGACGTGGTGGGTGTAGCAGCCCTAGGAAGTGTCGACGCGATGAAAACTTTTGTTAGTGACACGGGGATTGAAAACTTCACCCAACTCGCCGACCCTGACGCGGAAGTGTGGAGCGTCTTCGGTGTGGCCTCTCAGCCAGCATTTGCCTTCATCGGTGCTGACGGTTCAATTGATGTCGTGCAGGGTTCAATTGGTGAAGAGGAAATTCTTGAACGAGCAGCGACCCTGAACTAGGGCCTCAGGTTTTTTATCATGGATACCGCGACACTCTCGCTCGCGATTGTTGCCGGTGTTCTGGCTACTTTCAATCCCTGCGGTTTTGCATTACTCCCCGCCTACATGGGCATGATTGCTGCCGCAAATGAAGGGCGCTCAAAGTCACAGGCGTTAGTCGGTGGGCTTCGTTTTGCGTCAGGAATGACCGTCGGATTTATTTTGTTATTTGGAACATTTGGTTTGGTGTTCGCTCCATTTGCATCGGCGATATCTCGTTACCTACCCATTGTCACGATTGTTGTTGGAATATTAATTGTTGCACTCGGTTTTTGGCTGCTCCTTGGCCGAAAGGTGGGGAACGGCGCTGGATTGATCAAGGGCTGGTCACCCGGTGAAAGTTGGTTCTCCCAAGTTGGTTACGGACTGACATTTGCAATCGTGTCCCTGTCATGCACATTAGGGCCGTTCCTCGCTGTCACTGGGGCATCTATTCGCTCAAGTGATTTCTTCGGAATTGTGTTCACGTTCGTTGCATTCGCACTCGGGATGGGAGCAGCCGTCAGTGTTATTGCGGTTGCTACCGCGTTAACCGGATCACAGGTGAGTGTCTGGATGCGTTCCAAGTCTGAGGTGATTTCACGAGTCACTGGTTCATTGGTGATTCTCGCGGGACTTTATGTTGCGTGGTTCGGCTGGTTCGAATGGCGCATTAACTCCGGTGAACAGGTTGGTGATCCAATTATTGCTGTGGTAACGGATGCACAATCCTGGGTTGTCAACACGTTGAGTTCGCACTCGGGACTCGTGATCTCATTTGTATTCCTGATCGCGTTTATTGGAGTTACCGTGCTTGTTTTCTCAAAGAAAAAGCGATCTACAAAGTTCGAGAAATCAGAACTTTCATAACTTCATTGGTGCCACCGTAAATTGGTTGCACCCGAGCACCTGCATACATGCGGGCAATTGGGTACTCGGTCATGTAGCCGTAGCCGCCAAAAATTTGAACGCATCGATCAATTACCGAAACCTGCATATCAGTGCAGAAGTACTTCGCGCGTGAGGCGGTTGTTGCATCAAGTTTTCCTTGAATGTGGAGGCCTATGCAGTAGTCAAGAAATGCTCGAGCAGCCATCACTTCGGTTGTCACCTCCGCGAGAACGAATCCGGTGTTTTGAAAGTTAAGAATTGGCTTTCCAAAAGCTTCCCGCTGCTTCGCGTATTCAATTGTCAGTTCGGTTGCGGCTTGAGCCGACGAAACGGCAGAGATGGCAATGCCTAAACGCTCCTGGGGTAGTTCTTCCATGAGTTGGATGAAACCTTGACCTTCTTCGGTTCCCAATAGGTTCTCGGTGGGAACTTTCATGTCGGCGAAAAAGAGTTCTCTGGTGTCCTGACCGTGTTGGCCAATCTTTTGCAGGACGCGTCCGCGTTCGAAGCCGGCGAGACCGTCCGTTTCAATAATGATCAGGGAAATTCCTTTTGCACCTTCACCGCCGGTTCGGGTGACCACGATGATCAAGTTGGCATGCGATCCGTTGGTGATAAATGTTTTGCTGCCGTTGATGACGTAGTGATCCCCGTCCCGCTTGGCGGTGGTGCGGATTCCTTGCAGATCGGAACCAGCACCTGGTTCCGTCATTGCAATGGCGCCTACCAGTTCACCGGTGGCAAGTTTGGGGAGCCATTTCCGTTTCTGGTCTTCAGTTCCGTATTTGTAAATGTAGGGCGCAACGATTGTGGAGTGAACGACATACCCGAAACTGTCATCGGTGCTCATACCTTGTTCCCAAATCACGGCTGCCTCTTGGGCGAAGTCACCACCACCTCCACCGAACTCTTCGGGGATCGTGATGCACAGCAACCCTGCTTCACCGGCTTTATTCCAAACTTCCCGATCAACCTGATGGTTTTCTCCGAATCGGTCAAGGTGCGGAACAACTTCATTGGCAAAAAAGACTCGCGCAAGGTCGGCAACCGGTTTAACGTCCTCGGTCATCCATGCTGATTCATAGGGCTGCGGTGTCAACATTGTTTTCTCCTTCTTGCCGGACTCTTATTGGGACTGGATTCTTATTGCGAAACGACTACGAGTGGGATGTCTCTTTCCTTGGCCCAGTGTTCCCACTGGATTGCAGTTTTAGTTGAGAATACTTTTGCGAATGCTTCTGCGCTTGCGTCAATGTTGAGTTCGCTCATAATCCGCTGGGCAAAGTGTGGTTCGATCGCGGCCAGAGCAATCCAGCCTTCCTTTGTTTCATAGATTCCATAAAGACCGAGGCCCCCACCAAGACCACCGCCGGGCTTGGTCAGTCCACGCCGGTTCGGTTCGGCCATGTCGTAGGTGACGTCAGCTAATGCAACCTGTTGGTGTGTTGCTTCGCCGGTACGTTCGCGGTGGAGCAGGGCGGCAAGCGCAATCTGGGTTGCTCGTTCAGAGCCGGCCATGTCAGCAATCAAGGTGATTGGCATTGCCGGCGGGATCACCAGTGCGTTTATCGCTTGGTAGGTCAGGTCGTGTCCAGGGTTCTCGGCCTTAACACCCGATTCACCAACGATCGCGAGCTGACATAGGCGTGGGTGTTTGTTAGATATTCCGTCTGGGTCTAAACCCAGACGCGCGAGTGAGCTGGGACGCGAGGATGTAATCAAAAGGTCGGCCTGCGCGAGGAGTGCATCAAGTTCGCTGATTCCATCGGTGGACTTCAGGTCAAGGGTTACCAGGTCGTGACCAGCGTGAAGGTCGGCGAACCATTCGGGTTGGTATAGCTGCAGTGGGTCACCACTTGGCGGAAGAACCGTGGTGACCTGTGCCCCGAGCTTGGAGAGCCTGGCCGCGGTGAGCGGTCCGGGAAGATTAATTGCAAGTGAAACAACCACGACTCCCGCGAGGAGGGCGTGGCTTTGCTCTTGCTGGTTAGTCACTGATCAAACCTTCACCGGATTTGGCCTTATTAACCAGCCATGCACTGGGCTCGAATCGCTCACCATAAGTGGCTGCGAGTTCTTGGGCGCGTGCGACGAACCCGGCAAGTCCACCTTCATAGTTACTGATGAACTGAGCAGGACCACCCGTGGAAGGGGGGAAGCCGATTCCAAAGATTCCACCGATATTCGCACTTGCAGTATCGGTGAGCACGCCTTCTTCAATGCATTTCGCCGTTTCCAAAGCCATGGTGAACCGGTAACGGTCTTGCATATCCGCCATTGGGTACTGCGTTCCAGTAGTGAAGTGTTCGCGAATACCCGGCCACAGAGTTTTTGGTGAACCATCCGTTGGGTAGTCGTAGAAACCTGCACCTGCGGCTCGACCTTTACGTCCAAACTCGTTGGCCATCCGGTCAATTACGTCTGCTCCCACTTCACTGGGGAGTTGGGTTCCCTCTGCTTCGGCGGCCTTCAGTGCTTCTGCGCGAATATGTTGGGTGAGGGTCAGGGAAACTTCGTCCAACATGGCGAGGGGTGGCGCAGGGAAACCGCCCTGGGTTGCGGCACGCTCGATTGTCATGGGGTCAACGCCTTCACCAACCATTGCGACACCTTCACTGATGAGTGTGCCAAATACTCGGCTGGTGTAAAAACCACGGCTGTCATTAACAACGATAGGAATTTTGCGAATCTGTTGCACGATATCAATTGCGCGAGCAACGGTTTCATCGGACGTTTCGGCGCCTTTAATAATTTCAACCAATTTCATTTTGTCTACCGGTGAGAAGAAATGCAGACCGATGAAGTCCTTGGGGCGTGGAACGTTGTGGGCCAGTCCAGTGATGGGCAGCGTTGACGTGTTGGAGCACAGCAGGCAGTCATCGGAAATGAACTCGAGTGCTTCAGCGAATACTTTGGCTTTGAGGTTTGCGTCTTCGAAGACAGCCTCGATCAAGGCGTCAATGCCAACAAGATCTGATGCAGACTCAGTTGGTGTGATGCGTGCCAAGATTTCATCGCGTTTGACTTCGGTCATGCGACCGCGCTCAACCGCTTTGGTGAGCAACTTCTCCGAATGAGCTTTGCCCTTTTCGGCAGCAGCCATGGAAATGTCTTTCAAGACAACTTCCATGCCAGCGCGAGCGCACTCGTATGCGATTCCTGCGCCCATCATGCCTGCGCCAAGGATTCCCACCTTGGAAACTACTCGCTTGTCGTAACCAGCGGGACGAAGTGAATCACCCGTGAGGCTCTGCAGATCAAAGAAGAACGCTTGGATCATGTTGGTGGAGATTGGACCCGTGGCAAGGTCGGCGAAGTAGCGTGACTCGATCCGACTTGCAGTGTCGAAGTCAACTTGCGCGCCTTCAATTGCAACGGACATGATCGCTTTTGGTGCTGGCATGTCGGCGCCCTTGAGTTGCTTGCGCAGGTTGGCCGGGAATGCAGGCAGGTTTGCAGCAAAAGCTGGGGTGCTCGGTGTACCGCCAGGGATTTTGTAACCCTTGACATCCCATGGAGCCACCCGGGCTGCTTCATTGTCTTTGTTCTCGATCAACCACTGGCGTGCTGCAGGGAGTAGTTCCTCGCGGGTTGCAACGAGTTGATCAACTAAACCTTTTTCTTTTGCCTTGGCTGGCTTGTAACGCTGACCTTGAAGTAACCAGTCCAGCAGAGCAGATGCAATTCCCAGTTTGCGAACTGTGCGAGTGACTCCTCCTGCGCCAGGTAGGAGCCCCAGGGTTACTTCGGGCAGACCGATTTCCGTCTTGTTGTCATCGATTGCGATTCGGTGGTTGCACGCGAGAGCAAGTTCAAGGCCACCACCGAGTGCTGCGCCATTAATTGCAGCGACCACAGGTCGAGGAAATTTTTCAATGCGGCGAAGTAACGCTTTGATTCCTTCAACCTGCTCGAAAACCTGGGCCGCGTTCTCAGGTCCAACACTGATCAATGACTTGAGGTCACCACCGGCGAAGAAAGTCTTCTTGCCACTGGCCACAATCACGCCGGTGATCGAGTCGACTTCGGACTCGAGGCGATCAAGGGTTTCACCAAGACTTTGCGAGAACAATTCGTTCATCGTGTTCGCGCCAGCGTTCGGGTCATTAATTGTTAGCGTGACAATTCCGTCATTATCTTTTTCATAAGAAATCATGATTAGTCCTTTATCTCAGATACGTTCAACGATTGTTGCGATTCCCATGCCGCCACCAACACAGAGTGTGGCGAGGCCGTAACGGCCGCCGGTGCGTTCAAGTTCGTCCACCAATGTTCCCAAAATCATTGCGCCCGTTGCACCGAGTGGGTGACCCATGGCGATCGATCCGCCGTTGGGGTTGATTTTTTCATCAGGGATTTTGAGTTCATTTTGCAAGCGCAATGCAACGGATGCGAAGGCTTCATTAATTTCGACAATGTCCATGTCGTCGGCGCTGAGGCCAGCTTTGGCGAGTGCCTTGCGGCTGGCAGGTGCTGGGCCGGTCAACATGATTGTTGGCTCAGAACCAACAACTGCCATGCTGACGATTCGCGCGCGAGGGGTGAGCCCCATGTCTCGACCGGCTTGTTCGTTCCCAATGAGCACAAGTGCAGCGCCGTCAACAATTCCTGATGAATTACCAGCGTGATGAACGTGGTTAATTGCGTCAACGTTTGTGTACACCTCAAGTGCAACAGAATCAAAGCCACCATGTTCGCCCATCATGGCAAATGACGGTTTCAATGATGACAGGGATTCAAGTGTTGTTCCGCGGCGAATAAATTCGTCGTGATCCAGAATTGTTAAGCCATTGCGGTCTTTCACGGCAACAATCGAGCGATTAAATCGTCCTTCATCCCATGCGCGTGAAGCCTTTTCTTGGGACCACACGGCAAAACGATCAACGTCTTCGCGGCTGTAGCCGTCAATGGTGGCAATGAGGTCGGCACCAATTCCTTGTGGAACAAAGTTGACGTCAAATGCTGTTTGCGGGTCCAGTGCCATAGCGCCACCGTCAGATCCCATTGGAATTCGTGACATGGACTCAACACCACCAGCAATAATCATGTCTTCCATACCCGAACGAATTCGAGCGGCCGCTTGGTTCACCGATTCAAGCCCTGAAGCGCAGAAGCGATTGAGCTGCACTCCGGCAACACTTTCGGGCATCCCGGCAACCATGGCAGCCGTCTTTGCAATGTCAGCACCTTGATCACCAACTGGTGTAACGCAACCGAGGACTACGTCGTCGACTCGCTGCGGGTCGTATCCCTTATTCCGCTTGGGTAGCTCTTCAAGGAGTGCGGCGACAAGGTCGACCGGCTTCACTTCATAGAGCGATCCACCTGGCTTGCCTTTCCCACGTGGCGTACGCACGGTGTCATAGATAAATGCTTCGTTTATAGATGATCCGGAAACTGAGCTGGGTGCAGACATGATCGAGGGCTCCTTACGGAAGAGCGAGAGGTTGACTACCAAGTTTACTATACAATTGTATAGTCCAAACAGATTTTGTCCATAGTTGAGTTTCTGTTGAAAGGTTGAACATTGCCCGAAGCCGTTGCCCGTGAGCGGATTCGCCTGGTTGCCCTTGACCTTTTTGG
>Ga0075466_1000162_pt1 | contig 23454 bp, 25 predicted proteins | sample DEB08_DNA_16_FD_71486 | JGI IMG/M metagenome (GOLD analysis project Ga0075466, IMG submission 71486) | Aqueous microbial communities from the Delaware River and Bay under freshwater to marine salinity gradient to study organic matter... | ecosystem: Environmental > Aquatic > Marine > Coastal ... | reverse complement strand
AAGAAGAAAACTCTTCCTAAAAAGAAAAAGATTAAAGTTTCTAAGCTTAAAAAAACAAAACCAGTTCGTTCTAAAAAGAACACTAAATTGGTAAAAACTAAAACAAAGAAGAAAACTCTTTCTAAAAAGAATAGACTATCATCTACAAAGAAATTACAAAAAAAACTCCTTCCTATTATAGAAAAAATCAAGTTATCGATTTTTGGCCTTTTTGGCTTGAAAGATTTTGTTGCCAAAAAAGTTAATGAGATCGAAGATTATTTAGAGAAAAGAAAAGCTAAGAAAAAAAAGGAAAGAGAAATTGCCAGAATCAAAGAAAAAAAAGAACAGGAAAAACAAAGGATTTTAGAGAGAAAAATAAAACTAAGAAATTTAATATTAGAAAAAAAGAGAAAAATTAAGGAGAAAAAAGAGTTACAAAAAATAAAAGCTAAAGAAAAAAGAGAAAAAGAAATTTTACGAATTAAAGATAGAAAAGAAAAAGAAAAAATTAAGTTAGCCGCTCAAAAATTAAGGATCAAAGAACTTCGTGATAAAGAAAAGCAAAAAATATTAGAAGAAAAAATTGCTATTAGAGATAAAATTAAAGAAGAGAAATTAAAAGAGCGCCTCCTAAAAGAGGAGTTAAGGAAAATTAAAAGAGAAGAAAAAAATAAAATTCAAGTTTTAAGAGATTCTTTAAAAGCTTTAGATCCCAGGTTAGCTAAGATTAGAGAGCAATTTCAGGCAATTAAAGCAAAGAAGAGAGAAGAAAAACTTAAAGAAGCTGAGGTTAGAAAAGAAGCTAGAGAAGAGGCAAGAAAAATACTTGAAGCTCAAAAAGCAGAGGAATTGTTAAAACAAAAGGTTGTTAACAAATTAGAGCGTTATTCAAGAAATATGAAGTCAATTGTTTTTCAAATTAACAAAAGATATTTGACTTTAAGAAGGACCCCATTGCGTTTTGTAGATCATATAGCCGAGAATGGAGAATGTTTTATAAAAAATGAAGATGCGGTGAATGAAGATGAATATTTAATTTTATTATTTATTGAAGGAGAAAATGCCAAAGAAAGATTAAGAAAAAAAATTACATTAGAGGATAAAACAGATCTTGCTGAAACTAAGTTGTTTAAGCCCAAAAATGTTTTCGAAGCATCAGATTATATGATTGATAGATTAGCTAGAATGTTTGAAAAAGAGCGTCAGCTAAAAAAAGCTAGTTAATTTTTAATTTTAGCTTTCACTGAACCCAAAGATTTAATCTCTCCCTTAAATAACCCTGTTTTTTGAATAGGAACAACACCCACTGTAGACCCAGTAAAAACTAAAAAATCTTTATTCAAATCTATTTTATTTTTTTTAATTTTATTTAGAAGCCAAATTAATGATTTTAAGGGGCTATCATAAACAGTCTTGGTATTTCCATTCGCTACTTGGCCGCTTTTTTTATTATAAAGACTAGTAGCTAAGTTGTTGAATTTTAGTTTTTTAAATTTTTGTTTTTTACCTATAATAAATTTTACATTTGCACCAAAGTCACTAATTAAATCTCCCAAATAAGTTAACCCCTTCTTTTTTTGTCTATAGCCTACCACCTCAATACAAGGACCCATATGGCTGACAACAGAAGATACATTTTTTTCAGTAATTTTTTTTGAGTTTGAAAAAAAACTCTTCTTAACTTGATAAAAAACTTCTAGCTCAATGCCCAAGGTATATTTGTTAATTTTTACAGAACCGTTGCTTTTTAATAAATTTTTTTTAAAAATTGCCGCGTAAAAAGGTTCTTTCTCACCCAGCTTCTTAAGCATAGCCTTTCCAGTTCCACCAGCTTTGAATCCAATAATAGGAGATTTGATCAAGCTTTCCGATTCAGCTCGCAACATATTTGCCACTTTAGAATTTTTAGTAAATTTAGTGGAAATAGGACTAATAAAAGACCCTTTATTAAAAGCTATGGCTAATTTTTTTGCATTTTTCTTAATTTCAATTTGATTCATGAGGGTTTATTAATCATAAAAAGTAAACTTATCAAACTATTATATTTGCCGTATCCGAATTTACCTATAGTATTGCAAAAAAAATTTTTTTTTCTAAACTAATTAAAATTTATGGTTGAAATAGTACTAAAACTTGCAAGCAGATTCCCAAGTTTAAGACTTGCTAAGATTATTGTTTTTTTGGTTTTGTCATCCTTGTTCATTTTTGCAGAAACAAGAGAATTAATTATTAAATCAATGGGAGATGCGTTTATTTCTGTCACCTCCTTTGTTGCAGCAACGGTGTTTGGATTTGCCTATTTGCATAAAAAAGATTTTGATATCCAATCTTTTATTAAAAAACATGAACAGTTTGATGTGTTTATGGCTGCTTTTCTTGGAGCAATTCCAGGTTGTGGAGGAGCTATCATGGTTATGACTATGTATGTTCGTAATTCAATTAGTTTTAGTGCTGTAATTGCAACCCTCGTTGCAACAATGGGAGATGCCGCATTTCTTTTAATTGCTGCCAAACCATTTGTTGCTCTCATTGTTGTTTCTCTGACTTTTGGCATTGCTATTGTATCCGGTTATGTCGCTAAAATTTTTGAATATAAGATAGCACCAAAATTTGATCGTAAAGCTGTTTATGTGGAAGAGGATCTTCCAAATCTTGCCCCTAATATTTTTTATAAATTTTGGTTTTTTTTATTAATACCTGGAATTTTTCTAGGAGTAATAAATGCTTTTGGCAATAAAATAAATTTTATTTTTAACGGAAACGACATTGGTTTACTTTTGGGTTTTATGGGAGGTTTGCTTTCTATTTCTATTTGGTTATTCAATCCATCTTCGGATGTGCAAATAGCAGAGTGTAGACAAAAAAATTTTAGGTCTGTCGTTGACTTAACCTGTTTTGTTACTGCTTGGGTGGTAGTTGCCTTTATTTCTTTTGAATTAATAAATTATTTTTTGGGAGGTAAAATTTTTGAAAAATTAATTTATCTTGGTCCTTTTGTTCCTCTTGCAGCAATCTTAGTTGGATTTATTCCCGGATGTGGACCACAAATTATGGTTACCAGTATGTATATAGCTGGCCACGTTCCTCTGTCTGCTCAGATTGGTAATGCCATCTCTAATGATGGAGATGCACTATTTCCCGCTATTGCAATTTCACCTAAAGCAGCAATTTTGGCAACCTTATATAGTGCCATCCCAGCGGTGCTAGTATCTTATGTTTGGTATTATTTTATTTAAGTCTCACCCAGGCTCGGTGGTAAAAATTATCAATATTTTTCTGAATTAAATGCTTTGCCGTATTGTCAGCCTCTTCTTTACTATCAAAAGGGCCATAAATAGTTTTTGTTCCCTTATCTAGCGTGGCAAAGTCATTTGGGTCTTTATGATCTCCCTCTATAACAATAAATTGACTCATATTATTTCTTTAATTTTTTTTTTACTTTTTTAGACAATTTTGGTTTTTTATTAAAGCTTCTATCTTTTCCCGATTTTCCAGAATAACGTTTACTCATCTTTAGTCCCTAAAATTTGTAAATTCTACAGGTCTACCAATATCAATTCCATTAATAACCTGCATAGTTTCTTGCAAGTCATCTCTCTTTTTTCCATCTACTCTCAACTCTTCTCCTTGAATTTTTACTTGCACCTTAATTTTGGAAGCTTTTATTTGTGTTATAATTTTTTTTGCACTTTCTTGATCTATGCCTTCTTGTAAATCACTTGTTTGTCTTTTTGAATTTCCAGTTGCATCCTCAACACTTTTGACTTTTACAATTCTTGGATCCAATTTTCTTCTAACCAAATGACTTATAAACAAATCGTTTATCTGATTTAATTTCATATTGTCAGGAGCCAAAATAATAATTTGCTTTTCTTTTTCTTTAAATTCAATAGCTATATTTAAGCCTTTAAAATCATATCTAGTGTTTATTTCTCTCAAACAATTAGATAGAGCGTTATTCAATTCTTGAAAACTTACTTTGCTTACTACATCAAAAGTTGGCATGAGTTGTAGATAGCATGTTTTTAAAAAAAAAGAAAATATTAGAGCACTATTGTTAAAGACTCAGTCCAAACTTTTTAAATTTTGGTCTAAAGCTATAAAACAATGAATTATGATTGCCAGTATCTTTTTTAATGGTTTGTTGCCAGAGGTGAATCATCTCATGTCCTAACGTAGTAAGAAATTCTTTTTTATTTTCATAAGTTGGTTGCATTTCCAGACAAAAAAATCTTGTACCTTTTCTTATAGAATAATCTTCTACACACTGACCCCAACACCCATTCATTCTCTTTATTTGCACATCATTGAAAGGGTTAAGCTCATCTTTAAATAAAGCTTTATTAAAAATATTGAAATATTTTTTTATGTCTTTGTAAGTAGTTTTGTAATTTGTTTTTAAATTACAGGACTCTCTCAAAATGCGCTTTTTAATACTTACAATTTTTTCTAGTTTTCTTTTCTTTTCTTTGTTGGTCATTTTTCTATCTATTGGACGCTGGGTTATACGCTTTATAGATTACAAAGCTATTGTTAATTTGTGACAAATTATCGGCAAAACAAGAAATGTAAAATTTAATTTTGAATTTAAAGAGATTTTCTTTTCTTTTCGCTGTCTGTTTTGAGCTGACCGCAAGCCCCAAGAATGTCTTCACCTCTAGACTTTCTCAAAGTTACTATGTGTCCGGATTTCTTTATTTTGGCGTAGAATTTTTGAACTGTTTCACTATCAGATGGCTCATAGCTAACTCCCGGCCAGGCATTGAATTCTATGAGGTTTAGCTTGCTAGGGAATTTACCCATTAACTTGATTAATTGTTGGGCACAATTGTCATTATCATTAATATCCTTTAACAAGACATATTCTAAAAATATTTTTTCTTTATTAATTTTGCTATAATAAGAACAGCTTTCAATTAAATCTTTAATTTTAAATTTTTTATTAATTGGCATAATTTTCTCTCTTAATTCGTCGGTTGGTGCATGCAGAGAAAGAGCAAGATACGTTCCAATTTCATCAGCAGCTTTCATAATTTCGTCTGAGATTCCTGCAGTAGAGACAGTTATTTTTTTTGGAGAATAATCTAGTCCATTGTGCTCTTTAAGAATAGAAATTGACTTTTTAACATTATCATAATTATAAAAAGGCTCTCCCATCCCCATATAAACAATATTGGTTATTTTTTTTTGAGAACCCCAGTCGTTCAATTCATCTTTAGCCACTAAAATTTGGTTTATAATTTCATGAGTAGTTAAGTTTTTAACCATTAATTGAGTCCCCGTATGACAAAATTTGCAATTTAATGTACAGCCAACCTGTGAAGAAACACATAGTGTTCCTCTTTTTCCTGAAGGAATAAAAACAGTCTCTACTAGATTATTGTCTGAAAGTTTTAGCAACCACTTAATGGTCCCGTCTTTTGAAATTTTTTTTTCTGCTATATTTGTTCTGTTAAAATTGAAGTTTTTTTCTATGTTGTCTTTTAGTTCAGAAGATATGTTGGAAAATTTCGATGTTTCTTTCAAACCTTTTTTATAAACAAACTTCCAAATTTGATTGGTTCTCATGCTAGTTTTTTTCTTTTCTAATGAAAAATTAGTAGAAATAAAACTGCTCAAGTCAGAATAACTAAGATCATAAAAATTAGACAATTCCATAAATAGAAATTTATTTAAATATAGTTAACTACTAGATAGGCAATATTGCCTATATATGGAATAAAAGTAAGCATCATTCCTAACATTCTAAATAACCCCTTTTTTGCGAACATACTGTATGCATGAAAAAACCTTCCTAGTAGAAAAAAGGCTGCAACGCCAATGAGGTATTTTGTGTCTGCCACTAAGAATTCGAGCATTATAAAAGATATAATAAATAGAGGTGTGTACTCCAGAAAATTTCCGTGGGCTCTTACAGCTCTAATTAGGCTTTCATTTTTTGCTTCACCTAGAGGTATCTTTGACTTTCGTCTGGTCATGGCAGCATGTATGGATAGACATAAAAAAAAGATTAAGAGAATTGTAGTAAAAATAATAGATAGTTTTAGTTCCATGGGTATTTTATTGTTTTTAATTAAGATTAGACTTTACCAGTTTATTATATCACCACTCCAATCAAAGAACAGACCAGAATCATTCATCTTTAAATTTGTCATTACTTGCATAATATTTTTTGCAGACTCTACATTAGATTGAATTTTTAAATTATCTTTCTGGAATGGTTGTGAAAGCTTGCTAGTTACAGTTCCTGGGTGAATCGCAACGCAGATTGCATTTTTATTTTTCATTTTTAACTCAATAGAAGCTGTCTTGATCATTTGATTCAATGCCGCTTTAGATGCACGATATGAATACCAGCCACCATATCGATTGTCAGAAATAGAACCAACTTTAGCAGACAGGGTTGCAAAAATAGATTTTTGGTCTGTGTCTAGTAGTGGTAAAAAATGTTTCATAATCAGGGCAGGTCCCATGACATTAATCTCAAAGTTTTTCTTCATAAAAGTTAAATCAATATTTTTGTATGTTTTTTCCGGCATTTGATTTTGATCTTCATTGTGTAAAATTCCAGTAGCATCAAATAATAAGCATAATGATCCTGGTTGGTTTTTGATAAAATCAGCAGCCTTTTTAATACTAGACTCATCAAGCAAGTCTAAGGGTGGATTGGATGATCTGCCCAAACTTATAATATTGGTAAATTTTTGATTTTTCAGTTCATTTATAATTGCAGAACCAATGGATCCTGTTCCGCCAATAACTAGAGCAATATTCTCTTTATTCATGTGGTGCTATAATACATAAAAAAAATGAGCCGCAAAGCTAATCACGGCTCATTTAATTTTATAAACTTACTTATGCGTTTAACGCTTGATCTATATCAGCAATAATATCATCGGCATGCTCAATACCAATCGATAGTCTTACATAGCCAGGAGTTACGCCTGCTGCTAGTAAATCTTTTTCACTAAGTTGAGAGTGTGTAGTGCTTGCTGGATGAATAGCTAAAGACCTAGCATCACCAATATTTGCAACATGGTATAAAAGTTTCAAACTATTGATAAACTTTTTCCCAGCTTCTTTGCCACCTTTAACCTCAATACCCATTAGGGCTCCATTACCACCTTTGAAATATTTTTTAGTTCTTTCTCCAATTTCACCCTCGTGGAGAGTTGAGTAAATTACTTTTTCTATTTTCTTATGTTTTAATAAAAAGTTTTTTACTTTTTCAGCATTTTCACAGTGCTGTTTCATTCTTAAGGTAACGGTTTCAAGGCCTTGAATAATTTGCCAAGCACTTGCAGGACTAATTGCAGAACCTAAATCACGCAATAAGACTACACGAGCTCTTATGACATAAGGAATGTTTGCTCCTGTTAGTACTGGCACAGCGTCTCCCCATACTGCTCCATGGTAAGAAGCGTCTGGTTGCCAAATATTAGGCTGCCTTTCTTTATCTACTGACCAATCAAAGTTTCCGCCGTCTACTATGATTCCTCCAATGGTAGTACCGTGTCCACCAATAAATTTTGTCAATGAATGCATGACTATTGCTGCGCCGTGCTCTAAAGGTTTGCAAATTACAGGACAGGCTGTGTTATCCATCACCAAAGGTATACCTAGCTTTCTTCCAATATCTGAGACTTCCTTAATTGGAAATACTCTTAAAGATGGATTGGGCAAAGTTTCCGCATAATACAATCTTGTTTTTTTATCAGTAGCTTTAGCAAAGTTTTCAGGATCTTTTGGGTCTGCATATCTTACCTCAATACCCATTGACTTAAGCGTATTGTTAAAAAGATTTACCGTTCCTCCATAAAGGTCTGTAGACGCAACTATATTATCACCTGTACTACATAGATTTTGTACCACAAAGGCAGAAGCTGCCTGACCTGAACTTACACAAACAGCTGCCACTCCGCCCTCCAGAGCTGCTACTCTTTCTTCCAAAACGTTAGTAGTTGGATTTCCGATTCTGGTATAGATATTTCCAAATTCTTTTAATCCAAATAAATTTTCTGCATGCTCTGCTGAATTAAATTGATATGAAGTTGTTTGATAAATTGGAACTGCTACAGAAGTCGTACTTTCATCTCTTCGGTAAGTCCCACCATGCAAAGATATTGTCTCTGGGTGTTTGCTTGTAGTTGTCATATTATTCTCCTTTTAGTCAGTTAATCGACTTTAAGAACAGACCTATGGTTTGGAAGTTCCGCTTAGCTGATAATTAGTCCGCAAGCTGTATCAAATCGACAATTATTTATATTAAATTTAGCGATTTTCTGCAAGGCTTTAAAAAGCATGCAAATCAAAGGTAAGTAGTGCGTCAGAAAGTTTGTGTTTTTTTATATTAATAAAAAGTACAAGAACTTATGAAAAAATTTATAATAACTATTTTAATTACTGTGTTGTCATTTTCAGCAAACGCTGAATCAAGATTAAACAAAATTTTAAAATCTGGAGAGCTTAGAGTGGGAACCACAGGAGACTGGGATCCTATGAGCATGAAGGATCCTGCTACAAACCAATACAAAGGTTTTGATATTGATGTTAGTTCAGAGCTAGCAAAAGATATGGGCGTAAAGGTTAAATATGTACCAACGGATTGGAAAACCATTGTTTCAGGAATTACTTCTGATAGATACGATATTTCTACCAGTGCTACTAAGACAGCAAAAAGAGCATTAGTAGCTGGATTTACAAATTCATATTACAAGTATGGTACGGTAGCCTTAGTATTGAAAAAAAATCTGAAAAAATTCCCTACCTGGGAATCTCTCAATAATAAGAATGTTACTATCGCCACAACCCTTGGAACTTCTCAAGAAGAGATGGCTAAAAAAATATTTGTTAAATCTAAATTAAAATCAATCGAGGCGCCTGCACGAGATTTTCAAGAAGTCCTAGCAGGAAGAGCTGACGGGCATATTACCAGTTCCACAGAAGCTAATAAGCTAGTTGTTACTTATCCTCAATTAGCAATCATTCCAGATGGAGGCAAAAACCCTGCTGTTCTAGCTATACTCATTGATCAAAATGATCAGGTTTGGTTAAATTATGTGAATCATTGGATTGAGATTAAAAAGGCATCTGGCTTTTTTGAGGATCTATTAAAAAAATACGGTCTAAAAAGCTTAGAATAAATTAGAGTTTTTAATTTAAATCTTTATAACTTTAAAAGTGAAAAAATATTTTTTTTTGCTTTTATTCCTACCTTTAGCTGGTTGTACTAGTTATGAATGGGGCTGGTTTATTTTGTCCCCATCTAATGCTAGTGGACTGACAAATCTAAGGTTTCTGATTAGTGGAATCACAACCACAATTTATATTTCTACAATATCTATATTAATTGCTATGGTTGTGGGTTTGCTTGTCGCAATACCTGCAATAACTAAGAATAAATATCTTAGTTATATAAATGTATTTTATGTAGAGGTGGTACGATCCGTTCCATTGCTAGTGTTAATACTGTGGGTCTACTATGGCTTACCTATTCTAACAGGATTTAGTTTTAGCCCTTTTGTTTCGGGAATCATTGCGCTTTCAATTAGTGAAAGTGCTTTTATGGCAGAGATATTTAGGGGTGGAATTAATGCAATTAAAAAAACACAGTGGGAAGCAGCTACTTCTTTAGGGTTAAATTTTTCTAAAAAACTAAAATTTGTGATTTTACCACAGGCATTTAAGGTAATTTTACCTGCACTAGGAAACCAATTTGTCTATGTTTTAAAAATGTCTTCTTTGGTTTCAATTATTGGAATTTCAGATTTAACAAGAAAGGCAAATGAGCTGGTAGTGAGTACCTATAGGCCATTAGAGATATACACCTTTTTGATCTTAGAGTATCTTATTCTAATACTCATTGTTTCTTACTTTGTAAGGAGACTAGAAAAAAAATTAAAAAAAAATAATGATTAGCTCACTAGTTTCTTTAAAAAAACATATTTAACGACAATTAATATAAAAATTCCAAAGATCCAATTAATTACAAGCAAGCCTAAAAACAAATCTATAAATCCCCCATTAAAATAATTAAGTATCATCCACATAGTTACAAAAGGTAAAATAACAATTCTAAAAAGATTTATATAGGTAGAAAAGATAGGCTTTTTAATTCCTTGAAAAAAAGCATTAGTAATAAAAAAAATAGGATATACTGGACCAATTAATGCTGCAATCTTTAAGTATTGAGCTCCATAAAGAAGAACCTCTGGATCGTTAGTAAATAATTGAATTAAAAAATTTCCACTAAAAAATATAAATAGCCCAGCAATCAGCATCATAAATGCACCATAGAAAATTGCCTTAAAATAAACTTCTCCAATTCGTCCATATTCTTTTGCACCAAAATTTTGACCTGTTATGGAAAGTACGGCAGTATTTAAGCCAATCGTGGGAAGTAGTAAAAGTTGCTCGATACGCAACGCCACTCCATATCCTGCAGTTGCAATATCTCCAAACTTAGAAACAAAAAATAAAATATTGTAAATACCAAGACCAATGAGCATTAAACTAATAGTTATTGGCATTCCTTGTTTTAACAAGTCTGCAATTAAATTTATTTTTATTAAAAAAAATTTGAAAGTAATTAACTGAGCAAGATCTGACTTTAATACTTTGACTAAAATATATATCAAACTTATGAATTGGGAGAGGATAGTTGCAATCGCTAATCCTGAAACACCAAAAGCGGGAATAATTCCAAATCCAAATACAAATAATGGATTTAAAATAATATTTAAAAAAAAGCTAATTATTAATATATTTCGATAAGACTTAGTATCACCCTGAGCATTCAGTACAGAATTTAAAGATACTTGTAAAAAAAAGAAAATTGATCCTATAAAAATAATTTTAATATATTCTAGCGTTAAAAGAATGTTTATTTCTTCAGTTCCCATGAAACGAAGGGTGACGGATGTAAAATTAAGTCCTAAAAAAGTGACTAAGATATAAATCAAAAAAGAGTAAAGAACTGATTGGGCTAAATAAGTAGCTGCCTTGTGTTCATCTTTTTCACCTAAAGTATTGGCAATCAAAGAAGTAGTTCCGGCTAAAATACCAACACCAAATGCTATGATAATAAAAGAAATAGGAAAAGCTTTAGATAAGGCAACTAGAGCATTGGCAGATATTTTTCCTGCATAAAATGTATCTACCAAAGTATAGAGACTTTGAAATAGGGTCCCCGTAGCAGCCGGTATTGCTATCTTTTTTAAGAGGTAAGGTATTTTATCTTTGGTAAAATTTAGTTTTTGTTCCAATGTAATTGCTTATTCTAAGAAACGTTTTGTTTTAAACTAGTGTAATTGTGATTAGGTTTTATAGAGATCTCAATATCAAATTTGTTATGTTTAGATACCAATAAATTTTTAGTAATCCTTTCATAGAAACTGATAAAATGTTTTAGCTGACCGTTAGTCATTCTCTTATTTTTTGGAATATCCAGCTCTTGTTTTTTTCTGTATTGAAATACATGCTTAAAGCTTGGAATTCTCAAGAAAATAGAACAATTTGATTTCTGATAAATAGCCTTGAAGTATTCTTTGCTTTTTTTATTTACATATTTTCTCCATTCCAAATTCTTATCCAGCTTTTTTTCCATGGCATTAATTGGTTTTTTTAAGGAAACAAAAGGTTCTCCCTGGTAGTTAATGCACCAACCTTCTAATATAAAAATATCATAAGGGAATGTTAGCTTATGGTATTTAGATTTTAGAATATCATCTTCTGCTTTGGAAAATTGAGGTAATAAGTAGGTCTGTTTTTTTTTGCTAAAGAAAACTTTTAAAACTTTTTTTAAGTGTTGTAAATTGTGAGTTCCCGGAACGCCCCTGGTAACTAGTAAGGGGGAAGCAGTTTTAGATAATTTATTTCGATCTTTTTTACCAAAATAAAAATCATCGATTGATAGCACTAAAATTTTTAATTTTTTTTTAGTAAGTTTTTTTTTTATCTCACTTGTAAAAGTAGTTTTTCCAGATCCTTGAGGTCCAGAAACTAAACAAAATAAATTTTTTTTTCTCTTTTGTCGTAAAGTTAATTGCTGACAAACTTTTTCTACTATATTTCTATATTTCTTATTGAACACTTATTTAATACAATTTTTGCTATTAAATTTTTCTATCAAATCAGTTTTGGGATTAATGAAAAACTCTCTTGTACATTTGATAAGTAGGTTTTTCTTATAATAGATATATGTTTTGTAAGGAATGTTAAAATTAATTAGATCCGGTTCTCCAAGCTCTATTTTTATAGTAGAGCTTTTTTTTCCTAGAAACTTAGACAACATCTTAGTTTCTTCTTTCATTGTCTCGTCTATTTTTTTATCTATAGTTTCGCAAGCGGTAAATAGAATAATAAAAAGCATACAGCTAAATGTTTTTATCATTTTTCTTTGCAAGGTAATTTATTAGCTTTCCATCCTGGTTCATTAATAACCATAGAGCCTTCAAAACCGTCGGATATATTCAGGGTTTTATAGCCACATTTTTCTATAATCATTGCAGCTTTTAGAGAGCGAATTCCACTTCTACACAAAAATAAAATTTTTTTATTTTTTTCAATATTTAGATTTAAAAAATCTTGTTCAAAATTTTCATTAAGAATTCTGTCTGGGCCTTTTTGATAAGAAATAAAGTAAGTAGTCATACTGATAGAATCTCCGTCTGGTTTTCCAATAGTGTCCCATTCTTCTTGTGTTCGCACATCTACTAGAACAGAATCTGGATGATTTTTTAAAAAATCTTGGACTTGCTTTGATGGCAATTCTTCTACTTCACTCATTTTAAGAAACAGTATAACAGATAAAGGATAGATATATGAAGTATGATTTTATTATTGTTGGTAGTGGTATTATTGGTCTTACCTTAGCCTATAAGTTAAAAAAAAAATTCAATAATAGTAAAATTTTAATTTTAGAGAAAGAAAAGGATTCCATACAACATGGATCTGGAAGAAATAGTGGCGTTATACATAGCGGTATTTACTATGAGCCAGGATCTTTAAGGGCCACTCTTGGAGTTCAGGGCGGTCGGGAACTCAAGGAATACATTAAGACAAAGAGACTATGGATAGATGAGTGCGGAAAAATACTCGTCCCTACGTCACAAAACTCCTATGAAAACACAGAGCAGCTCCTTGCGAGAGGAATAGAAAATGGAGTTATTATAAAAAAACTTAGTGGCGAGCAAATTGCCAATCTAGAACCAAATATAAACAACAGGTACAACATAGGATTGCACGTTCCCTTCACATCGATTGCAGATCCAAAAGAAGTGTCCAGATCCTTAACTGAAGATCTAATAGATTTAGGAGTTGAGATCCAATATCAAGAGGCGGTCACAAAAATAGAAGAAGAAGGCTGTAAAATTCATACTGTTAATTCTACGTACGAATGTGCTCATTCCTTTAATTGTAGTGGACTGCATTCAGACGCTATTGCCAAAAAATCAGGACTAGAGTTTAGGTATAGTTTTTTACCATTTAAAGGAAAATATTGGAAAATATTAGACTCTAACTTTTCATTAAAACATTTAGTGTATCCTGTTCCAGATCTTCAATATCCTTTTTTGGGTTTACACACTTCTCATAAAAAAAATGGAGATTTTTTTATTGGACCTAGCTCTACGCCAGTATTTGGTAGAGAACAATATGACTGGAATACAAATTTCAGTGTATCGGAAGCTATTACTATAGGTTTCAGTTTTGTAAAAAAAATTATTAGCAATGAAAATAAGCTAAGAACATTGGCCCTCCAAGAATCTAGATTACTCACTAAGGGTGGATTTTTAAGAGAAATTAATAAGCTTATCACTGGAATTAACAAAAAAAATATTACTGCTTCCAATGAAAAAGTGGGAATACGATCACAAATTTTTGATCCACAGTCAAAAACTCTGGTAAATGATTTTGTTGTCATTAATCAAAAACATTGTACGCACGTACTCAACGCTATCAGTCCTGCCTGGACAGCGTCTTTTTCATTTGCAGAATATTTAATAAAATTTTCTAAAATTTAGTATAAAATTTATTGAATTGTAATTCGATGCATTACTCGATGGATACCTGTAAAGTCATTGACTGGATTGTGTAACATCACATGGTTAGACCATATGGCAAGACAGTTAGGTTCCCACTCAAAACCGTATACAAACTCAGGTTTGGATTGGTGTTTAAATAAGTAATTTAATAGTTTTTTACTTTCTTCCTTATCCATACCTACAATTTCAGTTACATGGCCTGGAGATAAATAAAGAGATTTTTTTTTATTATTAGCGTTAGTCTTCACTATAGAGTGTACCGCTGACATTGATTTAGGGTCAATTCCAGTGCCTTTTTCTGCAACTCTATTATTTCTAGTTTTGGATATAGGACCATCGGCACTAAATACCGCTTTTAAATTTTGAATTTTTTCTTTTAATTCACCGGGAAGTTTTTGATAACTCTCGTACTGAGATGCAAACAAAGTATTACCCTTACCCTTTGGAGGAGTTTTAATAGAGTAGAGCATGGTATATTGGGGAGGCTCAAGGGTATAGGTAGAGTCTGTATGCCAACCTTCTCCAAACATAATTTGTTCCTCTGGTTTTTTTTCTACCACTGTAATTTCAGGAAACTTATTCAGGCCCTCTAACATAGGATAATCAGCGGGAGTTCCAAATTGTTTTGCAAAGCTAACATAGGCACTAGAATCTAAGTTTTGATTTCTAAAAAAGACAACTCCAAATTCATCTAATGCAATCTTAATTTCATTAATACATTCAGGATCTGCTGATTGAATATCAGTATCAATGATAGCACCAACATTATTTTTACATGGTTGAATTTTAATAGAATTAAACATAATCTAATTTTAATTTTTAAATGTAATAAGAGTCAACATCTATTTAGTTTATGAAATTACTTAAAATTATTGCTTTGCTCAGTTTAATAAGTATCCCCCAGTGGAGTGTAGCTGCGGAACGGTTATCCGCTAAAGATTACGATAAGCTTGTAGGCTTAGGGTACAATAAACTAGATGCATATTCAGATGACTACTCTAATGTAAAAACCTATTGGTATACTTTAGAAGAACATTTAAAATTAAAACCAAAATTTTTAGGTCTATTAACACAGGAAATGCAAGTTAATGGAAAATTGCAGATCAATTCTCATGTCTATAATAGTAGACATCATGTATTTGCTTCCAGAAATGAGAAATGCGGAAACGATACTAAAAAATTATTTCAAGTATTGAAAAAATGTAAAGAATTAAAAATGCCTGTTATTGAAGACAATAATATCAGTGTAGATAATTTTGTAAGAACTATTTTAGACCACTGTAATGAAACTAAAGTAAAAAATTTAAAAACACAAGAAGGAGTAGAGTTAAAAATATCAGAAGAAAAACAATGTAGGATTAAGTACATCAACTTTAAAAGATACGAATTTGCAAAAGTATTAAAAGAAGTAGGAAGTAAAAATTCAGAGATAACTAATAAACCTAAAAAAACGAATGCCTCCACCAAGTCAGAGATCAACAACTTAGATGTATTTAAAGAGCAGTGTGAAGATCTTGGGTTTAAACCTAGAACAGAAAAATTTGGAGATTGTGTTTTGCGATTAGTTGAATCTTCTAAAAAATAGTTGGAGTTGCGCTTTAACTATTTGTTAATATAGTTCTTAAGTTCAGCATATTCTTCACATCTACAACTTTCTAGCTTTTTTAAAGTCGCATTTGCCAAATCCATTCTTTTGGTATCGACATAAAGTTCTCCAATATATTCAAGAGCTCCTCGGTGGGTAGGTTCAATAGATAATGCTTTTTGATAGAATTCTTCTGCCTTTGTAAGGTTGTTAGTTTTTCTTAAAGCAAAAGCATAGTGATTTAAAATATCAGCGTCTTTATTATATTTTTTGGTTTCTAAAATTTTTTCCAATCCCTGTACTGCCTCTGCATATTGTTCATTTTTAATTAGCTTTAACATTTTAGAATAAGAAGAAGGTTTAACAACTTCATTGGCAGAATCATTACCTGCGGCAAAGGAGTTGTTCTGCGTCAATAAAAATAAAGCGATTATAGCAATAAAGTGTTTCATAATTTTAAAATTTATTTTACTTAATTTTAACAACTATCTATAACAAAAGAATAAAAATGGAAAGTATATACAAATCAGATGTTGTAGTTGTTGGTTCTGGTATTTCAGGTCTAATGGTTGCCATCTCCCTATTTCCCAGAAAAGTTACTCTGGTGACTAAAAAAAAATTAGGAGAGGTTTCTTCTAGTGCTTGGGCACAGGGAGGAATTGCAGCAGCAGTTGGTGATGATGACCACCCAGACATTCACTTTGCCGACACTATCAAAGCAAGTTCTGGTTTAAACAATGATGAAGCGGTCAAGCTAATCACTTCAGAGGCTTTAGAGATTGTTCAATTTTTAGAAAAAATAAACATCCAGTTTGATAGAGATGAAAAAAAAAACTTTTGTTTATCCATTGAAGCCGCGCACTCAAAAAGAAGAGTTCTAAAAATTAATGGGGATCAGTCAGGAAAATTTATTATAAAAAAATTAATTAAACATGCCAAAAAACAAGATCACATTACTTTTGTAGAAGATGTATCAGTGGATCACATTGTTCAAAAGGATAATGCCTGCGAAGGAATTGTTGGTCATATGAATAAGCCAGGAGTGGTAGATAATTTTGTATTTCTACAGGCGCCTAACGTAGTTTTAGCCACAGGTGGCATAGGAAGTATTTATGCCTATACGACCAATCCAAGAGATATCTATGGAGAAGGAGTTGCAATGGCAGCGCGTGCGGGAGCAAAACTTAGTGACATGGAATTTGTTCAATTTCATCCTACTGCTTTGGATATTGGGTTAGACCCAGCACCACTGTTAACAGAGGCAATACGTGGAGAAGGGGCTCATATAGTAGATGAAAATTATAATCGATTTATGCAAGCAATTCACCCAGACAAAGAGTTAGCTCCTAGAGATGTGGTTGCTAGAGCTATTTTTAGAGAAAGAGAAAATGGCAGATCCACTTTTTTAGATTGTAGGCATTTCAAGCAAAATAGCTTTCAGAGCTTATTTCCAACCGCATATGAATTCTTAAAAAAAACTAAAATAGATTCTACCAAAGATCTAATACCCATCATTCCAGCAGCTCACTATCATATGGGTGGAGTCAAAGTAGATCTGACTGGGCAAACATCGGTCAAAGGGTTGTGGGCGTGTGGAGAAACTAGTTCTACAGGAGCTCATGGAGCAAATCGTTTGGCAAGCAACTCTTTGTTAGAAGCTTTTGTATTTGCCAAAAAAATAGCAGAGGCAATTAATTCTAAAGCAATCGATCAAACCAAATTAGAAAAAATTAATATTGAAAATTATTTTCCTAAAGAAAAAACAATAAGTAAAATTAGAGCTAAAAAATACATATGGCAATTACGATCAAACATGACAAGAAACGTTGGTTTAGAAAGAAACAATCAAAGTTTAAATCAAGCTTTTATAGAATTTGATCGAATAGAAAGAGAATCAAAGCATTTGTCAGCAAAATTAAAAGATATGATTTTAATATCTAGGCTAATAACATATGCTGCCATTATTAGGCAAGAGAGCAGAGGAACGCATTATAGAAATGACTATGCAAAAATTGATAATACATTTGCTTTCAGCAATGTGTTTACAATAGAGGACATGAATCAATATTTATTAAATAAAAATTTTGTAGAAGAAGCTAATATCGCTTAAAGAAAGTTTCAAATTATGAGAACAGTATATGTAAACGGAGAATTTATTGCAGAGCAAGATGCAAAAGTTTCAATTTTTGATAGAGCATTTTTATTTGCAGATGGAGTGTATGAAGTAACTTCTGTATTGAATGGAAAGTTAGTTGACTTTGATAATCATATAAAGCGACTTAAAAGATCTATGAAAGAACTAAATTTTGGACCTAAAATTAATGAAGAAGAATTGCTAGCATTTCATAGAAAACTAGTGGATCTCAATGAAATTAAAGAAGGAATTATTTATTTGCAAGTAAGCAGAGGTATTGCAGAAAGAGATTTTGCTTTTCCTGATTCTAAAACAGCGTTAACGATCACTGCATTTACGCAAAAAAAAGATTTAATAGATAATCCGAGCGTACATAATGGAATTTCTATTATTACTATTGATGACTTAAGATGGAAACGTTGCGATATTAAAACTATACAACTTCTTTACCCATCTATGGCAAAAACAGAAGCCATGAAACAGGGCGCTGATGATGCTTGGATGGTACAAAATGGTTATGTGATGGAAGGATCTTCTAATAATGCATGGATTATTAAAGGACAGAATATCTACACAAGAGAAGCTGACAATCTAATTCTAAAAGGCATTACCAGAGAAGCGGTTATCAACGTTGCAAAGCAGCTAAATTATAAAGTAATCGCTAAGCAATTTACGGTCACCGAGGCAGAAAATGCAGACGAGGCATTCATTACGTCTGCCACTACATTCGTTACAGGAGTAGTAAAAATCAATGGAAGCAAAATAAGTTCTGGAAAACCTGGTATTTTTACGAAAGCTTTGAGAGAGGCTTATATCAAACAGGCCTTAAAGTACCTCAAATAGATCAAGAATCGTTTTACGCGATTCCCCTCATGGTTGGTTTTAAAATGGAGCAAATCATATTAACGATTCATATTAAGTGTGCTTTGGTTTTTTCATTCAGTCCCCTGTTAGTTAAATTAAAGCACACCCCAACCTAGCCAAAAAACTCATAGCTCCTATTCTACTTTTAGATATCTATAATTTTCATGACAGTTAAGCATTCTTAACTATCCTTATTAAATTTTACATCAGTATGTTCAGGATTTTAATAATCAAAAAAGGAGATAAATAATGAAAATAAAAAATTTATTGCTTGTAGCAATATTTTCATTACTTTTTGTAAATCCATCTTTTGCTGCCGAATCGACAGTAAATGGAGAAACTCAATTCGTATTTAATACGCTTTTGTTTTTAATTTGTGGTTTTCTAGTAATGTTTATGGCGCCAGGGTTTGCCATGTTAGAATGTGGACTGGTAACATCGAAGAGTGTTTCTTCGATTGCTGCAAAAAATATTGGTTTATATTCTATCGCTGGAATTATGTTTTGGCTTTGTGGATATAACGTAGCTTATGGGATTTCTGAAGGAGGTTTTATAGGTAACTTCTCTGCATGGTCAGACGGAACAGACTTCAAAAAAGATAGTTATGCTGCAGGATCTGATTGGTGGTTTCAAATGGTATTTGCCGCAACAACGGCATCAATTGTATCTGGAACTTTAGCTGAAAGAATTAAAATTTGGCCTTTCTTTTTGTTCGTTGCTATTTTAACTGGGGTTTTGTACCCAATTGAAATGGGATGGCAGTGGGGCGGAGGATGGTTAGCTGCAAAAGGATTTTCAGATTTTGCAGGATCAACTTTAGTTCATGCAGCAGGTGGAGCAGCAGCTCTTGCAGGTGCAATCATTTTAGGACCAAGAGTGGGACGATTTACCAGTGGAAAAAATCTTCTTCCATTTGCGGCGTCTTCGATTCCTTTAGCAACCCTTGGAACTTTTGTTCTTTGGTTTGGTTGGTTTGGTTTTAATGGTGGATCTCAGTTAGCACTCGGAACGTTTGCCGATGCTTCTGCAATCTCTACTATTTTTATCAACACAAACTTAGCAGCAGCAGCTGGTGTAATGGTGAATGCATTAATTACCAGATTTGTTGGTGGAAAAACTGATGTCGTCATGATGCTTAATGGAGCATTAGGTGGTTTAGTTGCAATTACTGCAGAACCATTAGCGCCATCTCCTATTGCAGCAATTTGTATCGGTGGTATCGGTGCAGCAGTAGTGGTAGTTGGTACATCATTACTTGATAAACTAAAAATTGATGATGTTGTGGGAGCTATTCCAGTTCACTTATTCGCAGGAATTTGGGGAACTTTAGCAGTGCCCATTACCAATAAAGATACATCATTTGCTACTCAGTTCTTAGGAACTTTCTCAGTAGTAGTGTTTATGTTCATCGCATCAATAATTGTCTGGTCTATCTTAAAAGCAACGACTGGTATCAGAATTAGCGATGAAGCTCAGAAAAAAGGAACAGATGTTTCTGAAATCGGAGTAAGAGCATACGCTATCAAAGACTAATTACCTCTCAGGTTAGTTGGTATAATTATAGGCCCGTAAATTTTTACGGGCCTATTCATTTTTTAGCTAGCTATTTTCATCATAGCTCACAAGCTCAAATAACTCTTCGTTTAAAAATTTGATTAAGATATTTTGATCAGTATGGATTGGAGAAGAATACAAGTGTTTACACAAATTTGCGGCAATAAAAGTTTCACAGCTGCTGCACAAATACTTGGCAAATCACAATCCACCTTAAGCCGAGATGTCATCCAATTAGAAAAAAAAATTGGATTTAAAGTATTTAAAAGAGATATTCGAGGAATAAAACTTACGGAACAAGGAAAAAAACTTTTTAAACTTGCAGAAGAATTTAATTCTAAATTAATAGCATTTAATTTAAAAAAAAGTTAGATATCTATTTTCGAGATATACATTTTAAATATTCCGGACTTTAAATCTGGGGTTTTGTTTATTCCTAAATCATTTACCTGCTATTCTATAATAGCATTGTTCTTATTTGATAAATTATTTTAATTTTCTGACTAAGAGAATTTGTAATTTAAGTTTTGCTTTGATTTCTTCTTTTGCCTCACTTTTTACTTTGACTCCCACAAGTTAGCTTTTTTTGTTTAATAGAGCCCATATGTTTTTGCATATGGGCACTATTTTGTTATTAAGATAACAAGAATACCTATTACAAAAACTGTAATTCCAATTATTTCAATCAGCTTAATCTTCTCTTTAAAATAATATCGTGAAGATAGGTAGCTAAAGAATAGTTCAATTTGACCAAAAGCTCTTACCATAGATGCTTGGGTTAAAGAAAATGCATAGAACCAAAAAAGAGTTGCTATAAAACCAGAAAATCCTGCCGCAACACTTTTGTATTTATTGTCTAATATATTTTTAAACTGATCCCTTTCTTTGATTATCAAGTAACAAGATACCAAAATAGTTTGAACAAAAGTAGAGGCAAATAGGGTTGTGATCGCCATTTCAAAGTTAGAAGTTAGATTTTCTAACGACAGAGTAGCTCCTCGAAAAGAGACAATGCTTAAAGCCAGAAGAGAGCCGCAAAAAATTCCTAATAGGGTAGACTTTGATAAGATATTTTTTAAAAAAAAGTTTAAGTCCTTTACCGAAAAAATAATGACACCAATAGTAGATATTATAATCCCTAAAATGACTATGCCAGATAGATTGTCATTTAATATTATGAGTTCTAAAAAAGCTATTTGTATAACCTCTGTTTTGCTTAATGTCGTTCCCACAACAAAGTTAGAAAATTTAAAAGAGTAAAGAAATATAAAGGTAAATATAATTTGAGATAAGGATCCCAGAACAATATAGCCAAGGAAGGTATGATTGGATAAAGCGTCGGAAACTACATTTAAATCTCTAAAATATCCAAAAAATAACAAAGCAGAAAAGGGAAGCGCGAATACGAAACGAACGTAAGTGGATGCCATTAAAGACATCTGATCATTTAAGCTCTTTTGAAGACTAGAGCGTAAGTTTTGAAAAAAAGCAGCAATAATAGTGGCGGCAATCCAGTGCATAGAGCTTATTATTACTCTCGAGGTAACTTATTGTAAAATATATTATTTCTTACCTTTTTTTGTATGTTTAAATAAAGCAGCCGCATATTAAAAACCTCTCGTTCACAGAAAATATCTTTTAAAGATAAAAAAAAAGATATAAGCATTTAAAACAATTAATAAAAATAAAATTCTACATGAACAACAAACCTACTATAGGCATTATTTTGGGCGATCCTTCGGGAATCGGACCAGAGTTAGTATCAAAATTATTAACAGATAAAATAACAGATAAGGCAAATTGCATTCTAATTGGAGAGAGAAGCATTCTTGAAGATGGAGAAAAAACATCAGGGGTAAAGACTAATTTAATTCCTGCAAAAAATTTTGAGGAAGTAGATTTTAGCAAAGGTTCCAAATTCTTTATTGATATTACCAATGGTAAAAATAGAACGTATGAAAAAAAAATAGCTAATGCAGAATCGGGTGCGAGTGTTTTAGAAAGTCTAGATTATGCGCTTGATTTAGCCAAAGAAAAAAAAATCCACGCCATTAATTTTGGCCCCATGAATAAGACCAGTTTAATTTTAGGTGGATGCAAATACAATGATGAACATGAATTTATGCAAGAGAAATTAGGTATAAAAGAATTTTGCTGTGAATTCAATGTGGTTGACAATTTTTGGACGGCTCGTGTTACTTCTCATATTCCCATAAAAGATGTTGCACAAAACATAACAACAAAAAACATTTTAAAACCAATAAAATTAATACACAAAACTCTATTAATGAGTGGCATGAAGAATCCAAGAGTAGCCATTCAAGCACTAAATCCTCATGGAGAATTTGGAACAGAAGAAAAAGATGAAATTATCCCAGCTATTGAGGAAGCTAAAAAAATGGGAATTAATGCAGGAGGACCTTTGCCGTGCGATACTTCTTTCATTACTGCTTTTAAGAACAAAGAATATGACTGTATTATTGGTATGTATCACGATGCTTTACAGTGTGGACTTAAAGCTTTTGGTTTTGATAGAGGAGTAACAGTTTCGGGAGGACTATCTGTTCCAGTCACAACACCTGCACATGGAACTGCATTTGATATCACAGATAAAAATATTGCTAATATGGAGCCTACAATAAATTCTTTTCAAATAGCTCTTAATATGAGTGAGAGATTGGCGAGTGGCAAAAATTAAGATTAGTATTAAAAAACTTATATCAATACTTCGCTAAATAATTACATCCACCCTTTTTCTTTGTAATATTTAATGGCACCTGGATGTAAGGGTGCGGCAATTCCTTGTCTAATCATTTGTTGAATATTTAATTTAGCGAATGCTTCATGTTCTTTTTGAAAGTCAGAAAAGTTTTCAAATACAGCTTTGACTAAATGATAAACAGTATCTTCAGGAACATTAGAGTGAGTAACTAAATTATCGACAAAGCTAACAGACCGAATCTTTTCTTTGTTTTTATAGGTATCTTTAGAAATTTCTACTAAAGAAAAGTAAGTATTATTTTTTATGATATGATCGAGGTTAGAATCTTTTAAATCTAAAACAGAAGCTCCACATTTAGTTATTGCTTTTTCTATTTCTAGGTTAGGAACTACACTTATAAGACCCACGGCATCTAATTTATTATTACAAATATCGTCTGTTTTAAATACATTGTCGTCTTCTAACGTAACTCCAAAAAAACTTTTATTTACTCGGTTGGCATCCATGAGCAAATCAAAAGTTTGTCTCTCAACAGATCCTTCTTTTCCTATATGTATTTTTTTCCCCTTTA
>Ga0075466_1000153_pt1 | contig 24193 bp, 20 predicted proteins | sample DEB08_DNA_16_FD_71486 | JGI IMG/M metagenome (GOLD analysis project Ga0075466, IMG submission 71486) | Aqueous microbial communities from the Delaware River and Bay under freshwater to marine salinity gradient to study organic matter... | ecosystem: Environmental > Aquatic > Marine > Coastal ... | reverse complement strand
CTGAAACTAAAGCCTATTACAATATGTAACCAATGTGGCCGCACTCCTTCGATGCATTTCACAGAAATGAAATAGGAAACGAATAGACTGATCCGCGAATCGCAAGCTGATTCTTGATCAACGCACAGCGGACATATACCAGCTGCCGTTACCATGAGGGAATTACTATCTATGACTAGCAACCTTTTTAAACTAGAGCTCTCCAACATTGAAGATTCAGGGCTGCACAAGCCAGCAGATGGCAGTGCAAATAAGCGTAATGACAATCACCGACGTTTAGCGGCACGACGCGCGATTGAAGATCACTTAGAGCAGCAGCGTTTGCGAAACGAACATCAAGACGCCGATTTGGAAGTCTATTAGGCGGTCGCCTCTGTCTAAGTCGGGCAAAAAGACGCCACCTCGGCCGCTCTATCTGAGGGCTGGCTTGGATAGCTAATACCCAAAATGGTGCATGAAAACCGGCGATTTCCAGTTCGATACCTACCCGACTGGGTAACAGCCACTGTACGAGAAATTGTTACCTTGGGTAACTTCTTCAGCTATGACACTGGCATCTGACCGTCAGAGTAATGACCGGTGATGGTTGTGATCACTGGCGCTTGAGGTAATCCCTAGCGAAGGCTGTTCAACGCTGCGCGCACAACCGACCGGCCCGCCCACGATACCCCCTAGGTTACTACTCGCCGAGCCCCTCGCTGATATATTGATCCTTTAATTTAACGTAATTACCGGCCGTGTATCGGAAGTAGTCCAGTTCGGCATCGCTTAAGGCGCGCGCCGCGGCCGCGGGACTGCCCTTATAGAGAAAGCCGGACACCAAGACCTTGCCCGGGGGCACCAAGGCGCCGGCGGCCAAGATAACCCGATCTTCAATCTGGGCACCGTCCAGAACAGTCGCACCGATGCCGATCAGAACTTCATTACCAATGCTGCAGCCATGCAGGCAGGCCTGATGCCCGATGGTCACATCATTGCCGATGGTCAATGGAAAGCCTTCGGGGTGGTAGGCACTGGCATGGGTGATGTGCAACACCGCGCCGTCCTGTACCGACGTCCGTTGACCGACCTGAATGCGCTGCATATCGCCACGAATTACGGCCCCGGGCCAGACTGAGCAGTCGTTGCCGAGGGTGACATCGCCGAGCACATAACCGGCCGGACTGATAAACACGCGCTCGCCCAACTGCGGCTGTTTGCCAGAAAAGGTATGTATCGTCAAAGCAGGCTCCTGAATTGTTTAGGTGATAGACTGGTCAGTTAGAAGGGTTTCACGGTTTAAGTCAATTTAAGAGTAGCGTGATGTTGAAAATTTCTGGTTTCTGGCGAAATCGCGATGAAGAGTTTGCCGCTATCGATCTGGGCTCGAACTCCTTTCATATGATCATTGCGAAGGTATCAAACGGTCAATTGACGATCATCGATCGCCTGAAGGAATCCGTTCTACTGGGTTATGGCCTCGACGAAGACAATGCCCTGGACGATATTTCGCAACAACGGGCGCTCGATTGCTTGGGCCGTTTTCAGCAACGCATTGCCCATTTGCCGTCAGCCCGAGTCCGAGCCGTCGGCACCCGGACCCTGCGTTTGGCAGTCAATGCGGCGCCCTTTTTGGTGCGAGCCGAACAGACTCTAGGGGTCGGTATTCATATCGTCTCCGGTGCCGAGGAGGCGCGTCTGGTCTATCAGGGTGTTGCCTTTGGTATTGAGGACGACCACCTAACCCGACTGGTGATCGACATAGGCGGTGGCAGTACCGAATTAATCGTCGGCCAAGATTTTATGCCTTCGACGCTGGAATCCCTGGGCATGGGTTGTGTCTCGATCACCAAACGTTTTTTTGCCCACGGCGAAATCAACAAGGCCGCCATTAAGGCCGCCGAGATCTATTGCCTACAGAAGATTGAACCATTCGAGAATATGTTTCGCCAGCAAACATGGCAACGCGCCATTGGTTGTTCCGGTACCATTAAAACCATCGCCAGCATCCTCGACCAGAAGAGCGGCCACCCGGCCATTACCCCCGACGGCTTAAAATGGCTGATAAAACATTGCCTCGAGGCGAAGACGATCGAGGCCTTGAACCTGCCCGGCCTGAGCAATGACCGTAAGCCGGTCTTCATGGGCGGCCTGATCGTGCTCCACGCCTGCATGCAGGCGCTCAAGTTGAATACACTGGAAGCCTCGCCCTGGGCGTTGCGCGAAGGGGTGCTCTTTGATTTACTCGGCTACGACAGCATCTCGGATATGCGGGAGAGATCGGTGACCGAACTGGCCAAACGTTTTCATACCGATGCGATCCACGCCCAACGCACCCAGCGGATTGCGCTCCAGCTGTTCAAACAGGTTCAAGCAAAAATGGCTCTCGATGACCGCTGGCTGGACTACTTGAGCTGGGCTTGCCTACTGCAAGAAGTGGGTCTGGACATCAACCACGACCAGTTCCATGTGCACGGCGGCTATATTATCGAACACAGCCACCTGGCCGGCTTTGGCTATGATGAACAAAATCGTCTCGCCTACCTAGTGCGCAATCAACGCAAGAAGCCGGATTGGTCGGTACTCGACAAGTTGCCCAAGGAAGATGTCGCCCCCTTTGTCGTGGTGCTGCAAATATTTCGCTTGGCCTGCATCCTAACTCGGGCCCGCAATGAGTTCCAAGACATCGGCTGGTCGATCAGTGTTGAGCACGGCGCGTTGGTGTTTAACGCCCCTCCAGCCTGGTGGGAAGCACAACCGTTGGCAGCGGCGGGCTTAGCCGCCGAGGCCAACCTAATGAAGAAGGGCCCGGGGGCCTTGACCCTGACTCACCCGATCGGACTGAGCGACTAGCTATTGCGTTGCCTGCGCTAAGAGCGTCATTTGCGCTGATAAGGCTTCAACGCCGTCCTCCGGCAATACCTTCTGGTAGCTGCCGTCGCTGCTCAGTTGCCAGGCTTGGGCCGTATCGCGCAGGTACAGTTCTAAGTCCTCAATCACCTTCTCGCGAATTTTCTTGAGTAACAGTGGGAAGCCGGTTTCGACCCGATGAAACATATTACGGGTCATCCAATCGGCGCTGGCCAATATCACCTCGGGTTCGCCTGCGTTGTGGAAACAAAACACCCGAGTGTGTTCTAGGAATCGTCCAACCACCGAGCGCACCCGGATATTTTCGGATACCCCAGGCAAGCCTGGAGTGACCTGGCAAACACCGCGCACAATCAAATCGATCTGCACGCCGGCTTGACTTGCTTGGTAAAGCTTTTGCACCAGAACATCCTCAGACAATGAATTCATCTTGGCGATGATTCGAGCCGGCTTGCCGTCTCGGGCGTTTTGAGTCTCACGTTCGATGTAGCGCACCAGGGTCTTATGCAACGAAAACGGCGCTTGCAGTACTCGGTCCAGTTTCGACATTCGACCCAAGCTGGTGAGCTGTAGGAAGATCCGATTGACGTCATCACCAATCTGCTTATTGTTGGTCATCAGACCATAGTCAGTGTAGATGGTCGCTGTTTTAGGATGATAGTTACCGGTACCCATATGAACATAGTGGCACAGTCGATTGCCTTCCTTACGCGCCACCATCAACAGCTTGGCATGGGTTTTATAGCCAAAAACACCATAGACCACATGAATGCCATATTCCTGCAGACGGGTTGCCAAGGCCACGTTGGCTTCCTCATCGAAGCGCGCCAACAGCTCGATGACAACAGTCACTTCCTTACCGGCCTTAGCGGCTGCTACTAACGCGTCGACAATGATCGACTTGGAGCCCGTACGGTAAAGGGTCTGTTTTATCGTTAGAACCCGAGGGTCTTTCGCCGCCTGCCGGATCAGATCGACCACGGGCAGAAAAGAGTCGAAGGGGTGATGCAAGAGAATATCCGATTTACTGATCGCATCAAAAACATTGCCCTTACGTTTGAGCAGCTTTGGATAATTCGCTTCAAAAGGTGGGTACATCAGATCCGGACGCCCGACCATATCGATCAGCCCGACCAGTCGATTCAGGTTGACCGGGCCATTGACCCGATACATGTCGGGGCTCTTGATTTCGAACTGCTTGGAGAGAAACGCCACCATCTGGTCGGGACTGTTTTCGGCTATCTCCAGTCGCACCTCATCGCCAAACTGCCGATAGATCAGTTCCCCTTCAATGGCACGACGCAGATCTTCGGTTTCTTCTTCATCGACAAACAGCTCAGAGTTGCGCGTCACTCGGAACTGGTAGCAGCCTTTGACCGTCATACCGAAGAAAATTTCATCCATAAAAAAGTGGATAATCGATGAGGTGAAAACAAAGTGGTTGGCCGACTCTTCTCCCGGCACCTCTAGGCGCACCAGGTTGGGCGAGGATCGCGGGCATTGCACGATCGCCTGACCGCTGTTGCGGCCAAAGGCATCCTTACCCTGCAAGAACACCATAAAGTTCAATGACTTATTCAGGATGCGTGGAAAGGGGTGGGCCGGATCGAGCCCAATCGGGCTGAGCAGCGGTAGAATTTCTTGATGAAAATACTCATGCAGCCAAGCGATTTGAGCCTGACTCCAATTTTCCCGCTTCACTACGACTATATCGGCCTCAGCCAGGAGGGGCAGCAGCGTCTCGTTAAGAATCTGGTATTGGTCTTGCACCAAGACATGGGCATGGATGGCAATTTTTTCCAATTGCTGCTCAGGGGTCTGACCGTCTGCGCCAGGCAAGGTCATACCGGCCTCATTACGCTCTTTTAAACCACCCACCCGGACTTCGAAAAACTCGTCGAGGTTCGTACTCGAGATACAGAGAAAGCGCAGGCGCTCCAGCAATGGAATCTGACTGTCCAGCGCCTGCGCCATAACTCGGCGATGGAACTCTAATAGCGACAACTCTCGATTTAAAAAGTGTTCCGGGCCGATCAGCAAGCTTTCAGTGGGTTCGGACATCAGACTTCCTCGTTTAATTAAGACTAGCTTACTCGATCTCTAGCTGAATTTTAGGTCATTTATCCCCCCAGGCCGATTTATTTGCAAAATGACCTTACCGGCCACACCCGATGTTTTGCAATGTTCAGCCAAAAAGAAGCCCGCTCGAGGCGGGCTTTGACAACAGCGGCGATCGTACTAGCCTTTGACCCCCCCGGATGTCAGACCGCTGACTAAGAATTTTTGACAGATCAAGAAGACGATGGTGATTGGGATGCCGGCCAGAACCGCCGCTGCAGCGAAGTCACCCCAAAGTGCATTTTGTGCCTGTATATACTGTTGCGCTCCGACTGCCAAGGTCATCTTATTCAGATCGGAGATCAGAATAGAAGCCAACGGATACTCATTGACGATACCGATAAAGGTCAGAATAAAGACTACCGCCAGTATCGGTACGCTTAATGGCAGCAAGATCTTATAGAAGGTCTGCCAGGGGGTTGCACCGTCGATCCAGGCCGACTCTTCCATCGCCGCATCGATGGTGTCGAAGTACCCGATGATCATGAAAATATTTAATGCCATAGAGCCCATATAACCGATGATCAGCGCCGAATGCGAATTCAATTCCATCAAGCCGATAAAGCTGCCTAACTTCTCAAAGATCAGATAGAGCGCGGTTAAAAACAAGGTATTGGGAAACATCTGAATAACCAACAAGGATTTTAACATCGGTCCCTTGCCGGTAAAACCCAACCGGCCAAAGGCATAGGCGCTGGTCGTTGACAAGAGCAGTACCAGAGTTGCTGTGATCACGGCAACCTTAACGGTATTCATCAACCAACTCAGGACTGGGAAAACCGGCTTCGAGACATAGGCACCGCCATATTGCAGCGTGGTTCGGGTAGCCCCAGGGGGCTTGGCATAGACGGTCAGCTCACTGCTCACGCTACCGGCCGGATCCAGAAACAGGACATCCGGCCCATAGCGACTGCGCTGACCGGGCAGGTCGAGAACGATCTGCTGACGGCCGATCAGACCGTCTGAGTCGGACCCGCTGAGCGCCACCTTGTCGCCCACTTCATTTAAATACGCAATGGCCATGTAGGACTGGATCGGGAAGTCTTCTTCACTGAAGCTGGTGTTGGCCCTTAGGGTCCAAGATCCGTCGGCATTAAACGCCACGTCGCCAATACCATTGTTGAAGTTCACCTGATCGACGCCGTCGAGATCCTTTTTCAGTGGGTTCATGCCGGTATAGTTTTGCTCTAGAGCCAGAGCCCAATGCTCCAAGGTCGGATCGGATGGAATCAGAAAATTCTGTGGATCGACCAGGGTATGGCCGGTCCGAAAAGATATCGACACCACGTAGGCCAATGGATAGATCACGAAAAATAAAAAAGTGATCAAGAAAATATGTACGCCCCAGATACGAGCGGTAAAGGATGTTGATTTAACCATGCTGCACTCTCCGCTGGAGTTATTTTCGGCCGACTTCTATTCTGGCCGCTTTAAGATAGATCACCGCCATAATGCCAACCATTAAAAAGATGAAGGTCGAGATGGTGGCACCCAGGGCGAAATCCTGAGTATCCCCCATAAAGGCCAGGCGGAAAGCATAGTTCACCAGCAAATCCGTTTCGCCCGCCTGTGGGTTGGAACCGATGATAATTGGGTCACCGCGCGTAAGCAGTTGGATCAGGACAAAATTATTAAAATTAAAGGTAAAGGATGCGATTAACAACGGCAGCATCGGCCGGGTAACCAGCGGCAGGGTAATGCGAAAGAAATTATTGAGTGGCCCGGAACCTTCTAAGCTGGAGGCCTCATAGAGGTCCTTCGGAATGGACTGGAGCATGCCCAAGCTGAGAATGAACATATAGGGATAACCCATAAATAGATTCGCGATCAAAATCATCAGGCGCGAAAAATGGGGGTCGGAATTCCAATCTGGGGCGATGTTGAACAGGACATCGAGCACATAGTTTATTTGCCCAAGATTTTGATTAAAGAGTGCCTTGAAGATCATGATCAAAATAAAGCCCGGCACGGCATAGGGTAAGATCAGCAAAACCTGATAGAGGCCGCGAATCTTAATCGGCTCCCATTGCACAAAGCTCGCGATGGTCATACCAATAAAGAAGGTCGCGATCACGGTGAAAATAGAAAAGAACATTGTCCAGGTGAAGATTTGTAGAAAGGGACCAAACATCCCCTTGTCGGTCAGGATGCGCTTATAGTTATCGAATCCGACATTGACCTGAAATCCTGGCGTGACGTATTCACCCGACGCGTTGACAAAGAACCCCTGGTTCAAGTCGGCGCGCAATCGGCTGCCATCAAGTTGATTGACCAGAACAGCGGTGTCATCCGCTGCGACCCGCCATAAGGAATATTTCTCACCATATTCTCGTATTTTGGATTTCACCAATAGCGTGCCATTTGGCAATTCCAACTGAATATTCGCTAACTGGTTGAGCTGTGCAAAGAATGTCTTGTCAGGCGCTATAGGTAAGTTCGGTACGCCATCGCTGGGCACCAGTTTTACCACAATCATCTCGGTATGGGTCATGGGCAACGATTGTTCGCTGACATACAGGGCGCCGTTGGCATCTTCAAGCATCAACTGGGTATTGTCACCGTCCATCAAGAGGGTCAGCGGGTAATCATGAGACCCCTCAGCGACATAGGCTTGCTGCAGAAAATAGGCCTTTGATTGGGCGAAGGATAGCAGGTGTAGGTTCGACTTGTTGGTAAAGGTTAACCCCAAGGTATACATGATAGGAAAAATAACAAAGACAAACACACCAACCAAACCGGGAAAAACATAGCGCCAAACATAGGCTTTTTCAGATAGAAAAACAAAGCCAAAGGTCGCGGTAAATACCAGCACAAAGGTGCCATAAAGAATTTCATTTTTGGCATACATCGTTAGGGTAACATAGAGGAAAAATACCGAGAGCAGGGTAACGACAATATATTGCGTCCATACCTTCCATCTTTCCAGTGCGGCAGCTTCCGGCACCATCGGGATGGCATTTATATTTGCCATATAGAGACCTCATTTTCAAGCGTGCAAAGTTTAGTTAAGAAAGAAACCTATCGGCAAGTTGCTTTGTTAAGCCAAACTGACATGGTTCTCATCGATATAATTTTAATGGGAAGTTTTTCGGAATGTTCAATAGTGGCTGGTCACTCACCTAGGATTACAGCTGCGCCTGAACTGTAGTTCAAATAAAAAAGTTCGTTCGGAAAAGTTGCAAGAAAAAACGCTTATCGCTAGCAACAGTGCATAAGCGCTTATCTGCAAGGTAGTCACCGGCAAGACCGGCCACCACCCTATGCTTGTGGTGCCTTACTTCACGATGCGAGCTGCTGCATCGTCAAGCGCTTCCACGACCGTTTGACGACCCTGAGTGATGGCAGTCAAGGCTGGGCCCATATTGCTCCAAAAGGCACCCATTTCTGGGATGTTTGGCATGGGTTCACCGGCTTGCCATACTTTGTAGGCGTCGGCTAAGGTGCCACTTTCTTTTGCCAAAGACTTCATAAATTTCTTATGAGTGACGGCACCCAAAGCACGATCGTCATTGACCATCTTCAGGCCATCTTCGGTCAGCAGATAGGCTTCCAAAAACTCCACCGCCAATTCTTTGTTCGGCGTAGAAGCGTTCACCGCCGCAGATAAGATACCGGTAAAGCCCTTAGGTGTGCCTTTGCCAATCTTTGGATAGGCTCCCAGAATCATATCGATGCCGGCTTTCTCGTAATCCGCCCAAGCCCATGGACCGTTAATGACGCAGGCCACTTCACCGGCCTTAAAGGCGGCGTCGAATACACCGTAATCAACACCCTCAGCCATAATACCCGAGTCGATTAGATCTTTGATCATGGCCGCGCCAGCTTTTGTACCGTCGTTGGCCATACCCGTAACTTTCGGATTGTAAACGCCGGCAACATTCTCAAACGCAAAGCCCCCTTCGGCGGTCAGGAAGCCATAGGTGAAGTAAGTATTATTGTAGTCCCACATCAGCGACTGCTTACCCTGCTCGGCTAAACCGGGCGCGGCGGCCTTAACATCTGCAATACTCTTGAAGGGCTTGCTAACGATGTCAGCGTTACAAATTTGCGTTGGACCTTCGACGGCGATGGGGTAACCAAAGATCTGACCGTTATAACTGACCGCACCCCAGAACGAGTCATCCAGTGCTTTCTTAACAGCGCTACTCGGTACAACCGGCGTGATCAGACCCGATTTAGCCCAATCACCAAAGCGGTCATGCGCCCAGATAAAGATGTCTGGCCCTTTTCCAATAGATGCTTCCTGTTGGAATTTTTCGGTGACAGAATCAGGTGTTTCGACCTTTACCTCGACGCCTGTTTCCTCAGCAAATTTATCACCCACGGCTTGCAAGCCATTGTAGCCTTTGTCAGCATTGATCCAAACCAATAGGCTACCTTCATCCCAAGCCATCGCCTGAGAACCCATAGTCGCGCCGGCGATAGCCAATGCGGTAACAAGTGTTTTTTTCATCATAATATCTATTCCTTTACTTTTTGTTGTAGTCGAGAATCACCTCATAACGGGGGATAAATTAACTGCTTCCGAGCTTTCGCAGAAGGCCTCTTTGCTTAGTATTAAGTAAAATCCACCTAATCAAACCTCTGCCCATTAGGGTGTGCTTTTGATATGAAAAGGATGACTTAACGTCTAGGTGGAATATTGTTATTGGATTGAATCTAAATAATATTCTTCATTTTGACTTAACCAACCCCCTTAGCGTCGACGCTTGAGGGCTTATCGAATGTAGGCGGCGGTGGCCGAAAAACGGCGAGCCGAAGCTCTTACTCCATTTTGAAGATAGTTAATCATCTCGCAACAGGGTGTAGCGGGCCTGCATACGAAAGGCGATTAAAAAACCCAGCAGGGCGCCAAGCACACAAATAACAGAATCTCGCAGGATGCCGGCATCGATAAAAACCATGGCTGCACCCAACATAACAACAGCTATTATGATGATTAAAAGAAACAGCCACTTCATAACACTCCTCCTTTGGATTGGTCAGTTAATCATTAATAAACTCTCTCGCCTTTTTAGTGTAGACCTTGCTAGGAACCTTGCCATGGCGGACCTTCTCTTTTAGCCGATTAATCGTTCGGTGCTGTTGTAAGTCTGAGGATTTTTTTTATCGGCGCAAACCTGTGCCTGCTCTGCGTTAGTCCTAACGAAACACAGACTCCCTGCAAGGTTATTACTTAGTCAAAAAGGTATCCACTAGGCCCTTGAGTTGTTCACTAATATCGCGCAAGGCTTCAGCGGCCTCTTCACGTGCCACGGCATTTGCCGACAGGTCGTTAACCTGGCCCGAAATGCGATTGATGGAGGCGTCGATGCTGCCCGCCACTTCCGACTGTTCTGATGAGGCCTGAGCAATTTGACTGTTTAACTCATTAATTTGATCCACGGCCTTGGCGACCTCTGCCATAGTGTTGGCGGCCTCATGGATTTTTTGCATATTATCCAGGCCGCTAATCTTGCTTTTTTCAATTTCGGCAACCGCAGATTTGGCACCGTCCTGCAGCTTGCCCACGGTCTCCTGTATTTCGATGGTTGACTGATGGGTGCGTCGGGCTAGATTGCGCACCTCATCGGCCACCACGGCAAAACCGCGCCCCTGCTCACCAGCTCGGGCGGCTTCAATGGCGGCATTTAAGGCCAGCAGGTTGGTCTGTTCAGAGATCCCACGAATGACGTCCAATACGCTGCCGATGTCATCGGTGTTGTTGGCCAGATTGGCGATAACCTTTGATGCGGACGAGACCCCTTGCGAGAGTTCATCGAGGCTACGCACGCTATTTTCCATGGTTTGGCGGCCGAGTTCGGCGGTCTGTCGGGCACTCTGGGCCAGTTCGGAGGCGACATCGGTATTCTGTTTAATATTGGCAGCCGCGGCAGACATCTCCGTGGTCGCAGCTGCGACCATGTCGGTTTCATTCTGTTGCGCGCGCACACTGACCGAGAGGTTGCCGCTGGCATCCCGAGCGGTGTTGGCGATCGCCATTAACTCGCCCGCGCTGTCAGACATGCGACTGATGGTGCCCTGAAACTTATCCATCATGGCGTCAAACGCCTGGGCAATTGAACCGAGCTCATCGCGGCGCAAATATTGCGTGCGTAGGGTGACATTATTGGTCGATTCAATATTTTGAATAACTTGGGTCAGACGCTGTATGGGAATCAACAAACCGCGCAGAAAAACCAGGCCTAGGATGCTACCGATTAACAATGCCCCGGCCGTGATACTGATGGCCATGATCGATGAGGAGTCCACTTGACCACGGATATTCGCACCGGCACTGGCTACCGAATCGCTGGCGGCAGCGAAATCCATGGCGTCTGCGACGATCTGATCCATCGAGCCGTTCTGTTCCTGTTGGTACTCGTTGCGCAAAGACTCCAAAATGGCGAGGATTTTATCGGCCTGGTCCTTGGCGCCATCGCCCATCGATTTTCCCATCGATACCGAATTGGTTTCGAACATCTTAAACATCCGTTCGGCATAGAGCTTAAAGGTTTCAATTTCCTCGCGGGCTTGGTCGAATCGAGTCTTGTTCTCTGGGTCCTTTTTTTCCAGATTGGCTAACTGGCTTTGCAGTTTGGTTTCGATGCGGCGGCCCGACTCAACCGATTGAATAATCAAGGTAAGAGCACCTTGGAAATACCAGTAGTTCATTTCATTGACCAGGTTAATGGTCTCGGCAATGGTGGCCACTCGGTCGATAACCTCCTGCTGCACCAGAATAGAACTCTCTTGCCGTGACACCAACGTTCTCTGGGTGGAAATCAGGCCTGACTGAGCGTCAACCTGCTCATTGATGGAGCGAATCTTTAAGACGATAAAGCTATTGGCCACCAGCATTAAAAGTATGATTGTGGAAATCAACGCAATGGTACGGATACGAATTGAAAAACCCTTTTGCGGCCGAACTAAACTTTTGGGCGTAGCCATTGAACATCTCCAAACAGGACTCTCTGTATCGCTTAAGTCTAGCAGTGCAAAAAAAAACTGCTGTCCCACGCAAGGCCAGGCCATGGGGCTAAGAAGGAGTGTTTAGGGTGCAAGACAAACGGGCGGAGGGGAGAGGGGGGGAGCGGTTTGCCCTGGAAGTCAGCGCAGCGGTAGGGTGGCCAGTGTCAGACTGCGTACTTCGGCGACGCTCATCGGTAGGCCCACCATGAGCCACAAAGTGCCAGTCGGGCTGGCCCGCGAACGGACTACCCGGGCCTTGTCGGCGAGGATCTTGAGCAGCAGCTCATTGGCGGCCTGTTGACCCTCCTCGGATTGGTACCAGGCTTGAGACCAGTTATCGGCCCACAGCGCAATCTGGCCGGTCAGCGTGCGGTTAATGCGCTCGCTGACCGATTCGGCACTGGGTTCGGATGCCAATAGGACGGTCACCGGAAAACCGCTGATATCCGGATCACAGATAAAGGCCGGTGCCGGGGTCCGCGGACTGTCTGCAAAAGCACAGCGGGTCGTCTCGGTGTCCACCGCCCGATTGCTGCAAGCTGACAGGGCCAGCAGACAGAACAGGGTCAAGGTTGCCGAGCGCTTCACCATGGTTGCCTGAGCAGCTTAGAACAACACGCGGGCACGGATGGTACCCTTAACCTGCAGCACCTTTTCCAGCGCTACTTCCGAACAGTCTTCGGCAACATCGATCACCACATACCCGATATTGTCGGAGGTGCGCAGATATTGGCCCATGATATTGATCCGGTTTTCAGAAAACACCTGGTTAATTTCCGACAGCACGCCGGGAATATTTTGGTGAATATGCAGTATGCGATGCGCATTTGGATGCGCCGGCAAGGCGACTTCGGGGAAGTTAACGGCCGATAAGGAGGTACCTGTATCGGAGTAGCTGGCGAGTTTCTCCGCCACCTCGATGCCGATATTGAATTGCGCTTCCTGGGTGGAGCCGCCAATGTGCGGGGTCAAAATCACATTGTCGAAGGCGCGCAAGGGCGATTGAAATTCCTCATCATTGGTACGCGGTTCCAGCGGGAACACATCGATCGCGGCACCGAGTACGGTCTTCGCGCGCAAGGCCGCAGCTAAGGCATCGATATCGACTACCGTACCGCGCGCGGCATTGATAAAAACACTGCCTTGTTTCATGGCCGCAAACTGCGCCTCGCCCATCATCCACTTGGTGGATGCCGTTTCCGGTACGTGCAAGGTGACCACATCGGCCAGTCCTAACAAGTCATTCAGCGAGCCGACCTGTCGGGCATTGCCGAGCGGAAGCTTGGTAATGGTGTCGTAGAAAACAACTTCCATGCCCATGCTTTCGGCCATAATGCCCAATTGGGTGCCAATGCTGCCGTAACCAACGATGCCCAGAGTTTTACCGCGAATTTCATAGCTGTTGGTGGCAGATTTCAACCAGCCACCCTGGTGGCATGCGGCGTTGCGTTCGGGGATACCGCGCAGCAGTAAGATCGATTCGGCTAGCACCAGTTCGGCAACCGAGCGCGTATTCGAGAAGGGTGCATTAAACACCGCAATGCCGCGCTCCGAGGCCGCAGCCAGGTCGACCTGGTTGGTACCGATACAAAAACAACCCACCGCCACCAGCCGCTCTGCGGCGGCAAACACTTCGGCGGTGAGCTGAGTTCGGGAGCGTATCCCGATAAAATGGACATCCTTGACACGCTCGAGTAACTCCGCCTCGGGCAATGAGCCCTTAACGTTATCAATATTGGTATAACCAGCTCGGGTCAAAGAATCGAGTGCACTCTGGTGTACACCCTCTAACAACAGGATTCGGATTTTGCTTTTATCAAGTGACGTTCGGTTCATTGGTAGGCTCTAAGCAGTTCATTTCGCGGGGCCCATCCTACCACAGGCCCTACGTGGATTTGTCACCAATTTTGCAATGCTATCGTTTAGTTTATGGTAGACGGCTCACCCAAAGGAACGGGCTCGATCGTGACCTGCGGAAAAATCCTGTACCGGACCCAAGGGGACAATAGCGTCCGGGTTAATCGAACGGTGGCTGAAGTAGTAGTGCCGTTTGATATGAGTCAGATCCACGGTTTCCGCCACACCCGGAACTTGAAACAACTCACGCACGTAATTGCTCAGATTGGGGTAGTCGGCAATGCGCTTATTGTTGCACTTAAAGTGCCCAACATAGACCGCATCGAAGCGGATCAGGGTGGTAAAGAGGCGCCAGTCGGCCAAGCTGATCTGCTCACCCGCCAGATAACGTTGCCCAGACAGGCGTTGCTCGAGCCACTCCAACGTCTCGAAGAGCTCACCAAACGATTCTTCGTAGGCCGCTTGAGTAGTCGCAAAACCGACCTTATAAACGCCATTATTGACGCCCTGATAAACCCGAGCATTGACGCTGTCAATATCCGCCCTGGCCGCTTCAGGGTAATAGTCAAGCCGATTGCCCGTCAGGTCATTAAAGGCCGAATTGAACATCTGAATAATGTCAGCACTTTCGTTGCTGACGATGGTCTCGGTTTGGGTATCCCAAAGCACCGGTACGGTGACTCGGCCAGAATAGTTGGGCTCAGCTCGGGTGTAGAGTTCATGGTAGCAGCGGGCACCAAAGAGCCGATCGCCGACTTCGGCCGGGCTGTCCAGCTCTGGACCGCTGAACATCCAGCCCTCGTCCAACATATCGGCGTGTACTACGGATATGCCAATATGTTCGGTCAGGCCTTTTAGCGCACGCAAAATCATTGTCCGATGCGCCCAGGGGCAGGCCAGTGAGACATAGAGATGGTAGCGACCGCTGGTTGCCGCGAAACCGCCATCACCGGTTGGCCCTGGCGCGCCATCAGGCGTCACCCAGTGACGGAATTGCGCGTTGGAACGGACAAACTTGCCGCCTTGACTCTTGGTGTCATACCACTGATCAACCCATTGTCCATCGACAAGTAAACCCATATTTCGTTCCTCTCTTTAATGAAAATCAGACCAATGCGGTCAGATTTTTGGTAAAACGTTGCAATGATTCCGTCTTAGCGTCGTCACCCATGGCGAGACCTTCGGCATAGACAATACGCACATCGTGCAAGCCGAGAAAGCCCAGGACCGTCTTTATAAAAGGTGTTTGCGAATCGGACGGCTTACCTTCATGCATGCCACCGCGAGCGGCTGCTATATAAACCGGCCGATCGGCTAACAGACCGACCGGGCCGGTGGCCGTGTAATTAAAGGTCAAACCGGCGCGACAGATCAGGTCAATCCAGCTTTTCAACTGGGCGGGGATACCGAAGTTATACATCGGCACGCCTATGATCAGGATGTCGGCATTCTTTACTTCATCAACCAGTTGGCTCGACAGGTTCGCCAATGCGACCTGAGCCTCGGTCTGCTGCGCCGCCGGGGTGGATAATGCCATGGCCATCTCGGCATCAAAATACGGCAGAGGTTGGGCACTCAGATCACGATGGGTCAGTTCGGCGTCCGGATGAAGCTGCTGCATCTGGGCGGCGATCTGCGCAACCAATTTAGTTGAGTTGGAATTATCACCGAAAATGCCGGATTGAATAGCTAGAATTTTCATGTCTGGTTTGCCTTCAAGGAGATTAAGCCACCATACTAACCGGCTCTAAGATTCAGGATAGCGGGCATAACTGACCGACTCATTCAGGAAATATGAATACAACTGGCCAAGATGGCGTCTTGTTCATATCCGAGCAGACACAAAAAAGGAGAGCAACGCTCTCCTTTTGATCGACCTGGGCCAGGGCCTTACTGCACTAACGCGACCATATGATCGATAGCGGCCTTAACTTCGTCATCACTAAGGCTACTGTTGCCACCCTTGGCCGGCATCGCATTGATACCCATAATGGCGTTGTTGTACAGGGTGTCCATACCCTTGGCAATGCGTGGTGCCCAAGCGGCAACGTCACCCAATTTAGGCGCATTTAAGGCGCCTGTCGTGTGGCAGGCAGCACAGGCACTGGAGTAGACCTGATCGCCACTTTGCGGCCCCGCACTTGCGGTCACGGCGGCGACTGCCGTGGTACATGGCTCGCCTTCGATGCAAACATGACCCGCCGGCAGCAACCGTTCGGTTACTTGTTCTACATAGCTTTGGCTGTCAGCGACAGCCCAACCCATGGTCAGGGTAGCGATTAATACGAGCAGTTTTTTCATGAGTTTATCCGGTCCATTAGCATCAATAATTTTAAGTGCAGCGATTATAGCGACTAAGTTGGTCAGGGGAAACCACTGCTGCAGGGCTTAAGCTTCGGAACGATTTCGACTATGATGCCGTTTGACGTTATACATCGATTAACGATCCCCTTTGATAGGAGTGTTTTCGTGAGAAACATCACCGTTGCCGTAACACAAATGTCCTGTGGCTGGGATGTGAACGCCAACATTGAGCAGGCCGATCAACTGGTCCGAGCGGCCGCAGCGCAAGGCGCTCAGGTCATTTTGTTACAGGAGTTGTTCGAGCGGATCTATTTTTGCCAGCAGCAATCGGACGCCTTTCGCGCCTTCGCGACGCCTCTGGCCGACAACCCAGCAATTCGCCATTTCACCCAATTGGCGCAAGAACTCCAGGTTGTTTTGCCGATCAGTTTTTTTGAGCGGGCAAATCAGGTGTCCTTTAATTCGGTGTTGATGATCGATGCCGACGGCCGTCACTTAGGTATTTATCGCAAAAGCCATATACCCGATGGACCCGGCTACAATGAAAAATTCTACTTTTCGCCCGGCGATACCGGCTTCAAGGTCTGGCCTACCCGCTTTGGCGCTATCGGCGTGGGCATTTGTTGGGATCAATGGTTTCCCGAAGCCGCGCGGTCTATGGCGCTAATGGGCGCCGAGCTGCTGCTCTACCCCACCGCCATCGGTTCTGAACCCTATGATGCCAGTATCGATTCCAGTGGCCATTGGCAACGCACCCAGCAGGGTCATGCGGCGGCTAATGTCATTCCGGTGTTGGCCAGCAATCGGGTCGGTGAAGAAACTATCGAGCGCTCCGCCATTACCTTTTATGGCTCATCCTTTATCAGCGACCCAACCGGCGCCCTGGTGCAAGAGCTGTCTAAGACCGAGACGGGCGTCGCGTGCCATACTTTTGACCTGGATGCGATCGATCGATTGCGGCAGGAATGGGGCCTATTCCGGGATCGCCGACCAACTCAATATGGTAATTTACTAACCAAAGATGGCGACTGCTAAGTTCGGCGCGTATCGTCACAGCAGCCTGGCTCCATAAGCCGCCAGCCAAATGAATTGAATGCACAATAATTGAAAGTAAGGATTAACCATGAGTTGGTGGGGCAAATTAGTCGGCGGTACCTTTGGATTCTTCCTCGGCGGTCCGCTGGGCGCGATGTTCGGCATGGCGCTGGGCCATAACATCGATACCGCAACGCGCGCCATCGGTGGAAAACTATCGCCGGGCGATCAAGAGCGGGTGCAGATGGCCTTCTTTACGGCCACCTTTTCGGTCATGGGCGCCGTCGCGAAAGCCGACGGCAAAGTCTCATCCGATGAGATATCGCTGGCCGAAACCGTGATGGACAAGATGAATTTAAGCCCTGAGATGCGTCAAGCCGCTATGCGGCTGTTTATCAAGGGCAAACAGGACGACTTCCCACTCGAGGAAGTGATGCTGCAATTTCGTCAAGAGTGTCATCGACGCGCTAATCTGATGCGCATGTTTATCGAACTGCAGGTCCAGGCCGCCTATGCCGATGGCGATCTGCATCCGGCCGAAGAACAGTTACTGTTAAAACTGTGCCAGATGCTGGGCTTTCACGAATCGGTTTTTCGCCAGATCGAAGCCCTAGTCCAATTCAGCATGGGCTTAGGCGATGGCCACTACGAGGGCGGCCAGCAGCACAGCGGCAATCGCGCAACCGGCTCGGTCGCCAGCAAAGCAGCAGCCTACGCTATTCTCGAAGTCACGCCGCAGCATTCCCAGGCCGATATCAAAAAGGCTTATCGCCGGCTCATGAGCCAGCACCATCCCGATAAGCTGGTGTCCAAAGGCCTGCCAGAGGAAATGATGAAATTGGCGACTGAAAAAACCCAGAAGATTCGGGAGGCATACGATCTGCTCAAGACTTGAGTCGCTGTGATGCGGATCACAAACCGGCAGGACTCAGTCGACGTAATAGGTGGAACTGTTTAACAGCTTCACTGTGAACCTGTGCATCCATACTATTTTTGGGACCGATTCGACATTTAAAATAAAGAATATTGATAGTCTTTCCTGCTCTGGCCCTTGCACCCTGTTTGCTAGCCGTCAACGCCGACAACCTGCTCCCTAACCTGTTATGCGCAACTTACGTGTTGCCAGATGCCGGAACCGAGCAGTTTTTAGGCCTCGTTCAGGATCGAATCCGATGCTCAATAAAAATATTGTCTTAAAACAGCAAATGGCGCGCCGTCAAATTCTTGCCTTGGCTATTCTTGGTGGGGGTATGCTGGTTTTTTTTGCTCTATTGATGATGACGTTGCGCTAGGGCTGGCGCTGTCCCGCCAATAAACGCAGCCTTGCTCAGCTAACTCGTCGAGCAAGTGGCTCCTGCGCGGCACTAGTCAGCCAAGACAGTCAGCAGGGGCAGCACGATGTCGCGCTTAAAGCTGCGCGCCTGATTTTCTTGGCGAAACTGAATCGATAACTTAGCGTCACTATCTTCTAGGACGCGACCGACCCCGAGAGTTGGATGCTCCACTGTGGCCGCGGTCAAATCTTGGCTGTCCCGTGCCCGCCAGCTTACTGGGTCGAGACCCTTGACTCGGCCATAATGTTCGACACTGGCGCGCTGCATGCCACTGGGCAAGGCTAACTCGCCGACCGGCTCGGCTAGATGCGCCACAAAGGCCGCCAGGCCCTCGACATAGGCCGCGGGCATAAGGGCCGAGGCCAGTTCGGCGGACTCTGGCACCGGCGTCAGCAAGACCAATTCCTGCTGCGCCCGGGTGAGACCGACGTAGAGTAGGCGCCGCTCACTGGCCGCACTGCTCGCCAGGGTCAACTCGCCGTCGGGCTGATAGGGAAAGAAGCGATCATTGACCTCGGGAATAATCACACAGGGCCACTCTCGGCCCTTGGCCTTGTGAATCGACGTGATCAGTAAGGCATCGACATGGCTCGGCGTCTTGCGCTCGACCAGCTCGGCCAACTGATCGGCCCCGTCGCGCAGCGTCCACTTGGCCTGGCGCACAAATTGCGCAAATGCCTTAACCGTCGCCACCTGATCTTCAACCTGCGCGGCCGAAAAGGCATTGTCCTTGAGCGCCGCCAAATAATCCGTTTGTTGAATCCAGCCATGCACTACCGGAAAGGCCGCGCCTTCTGCGCGCTCAGCCTTCTCAATCCAGCGCGCGCGCTCGAATAGGGCGGCCGACTGATAGGTCGACAGACTCTCCGGAATGGCATTGCGCAGGCTTCGGCCCCAGTGCTCGGTGGTGTCGGCCAAACGCTGAATCAGTTGATCCACCGTCGCCTTCTTGATTTTCAGGTAGGGCTGGGTCAACAGGCTTTGCCAGGCGTGGCTGCGCGCGCGCTCATCCCAGCCCGCGACCTGGCCCGCGGCGATCTGCAGCAGAACCCGGAACGGCCGCAGTTCATAGCGCTCCAGCACGGTCTGTTGATTATCCATATGGTAGGGAATGGCCTGGGCCAGCAGTGCCAACTCAATCCGCGCGCTGTTGGCCCAGAGTCGATTGATCACCGCAATATCCGACAGCGGCCGGCTCGCCGCCCAGGCCTGGATCGTCTGCAGTGCACCGACCGCGCTATCGGCGGTTGCCAACTGGGTCACCCGGGTGGGCCCGGTCGAGCTATGGGAAATGCACTGGGTCCGCTCGGCCGAATCGGCATAGTTGCCGGCAATCACCTGATTGGCCAAGAGGCTCAGCGCATCGCTAAAACGAAAGGTATGACTCAGACGATAATCGGTTACCGCACCAAAAGCCCGGTCGAATTCATGGGTCAGCAGGCTCGGTTTGGACCCGCGAAATTCATAGATGGTCTGATCCGGATCGCCAACCACCATCACCTGACCGCGGCCGCCGTGCAGGGTATTGAGCAAGAACTGCTGGACCGGATTAATATCCTGAAACTCATCGACAATAATTTCCGCCATATGACCGCCAAACTGCGCAGCCAGCGCAGGCGAGGCCTTAAAGCGGCGCGCCGGTTCATAGATTAGATCGGCGAAGGTCAGCTTGCCCTGGTCCATGCGCCACTGCTCGAAATTATAGAAAGCGGTGACAAAAAATTGACACTGAGCGGGCAATCCGGTGCCATCAAAGACGATTTCCGGCGACTCCATAGAACTCTTAACCAATTCAAAGTAAGCCAGGGCCGGTTCAACCCATTTTTTCTTGCGCGTGAGCAGGTCCTCGGCGATCGACGGATCGGCCAACTCGCGCAGCAGGCGCCAAACGATCGGCTCCAGCTCGCTGTCCTGCATCAGGTTTTTCTGAAAGGCCGGCATGTCGCCCTGCTTCACGAGGGTCTGGCAGATTCGATAGCCGAGCGAGTGAAAGGTGCGAATATCGGGGATCGCCTGTCCGCCGACCAAATTCTTGAGCCGCTGCTCGAACGCCAGCTGTGCCGCCTTGTTGTACATCAAGACCAACAGGCGGCGCGGATTAGCGCCCTGACTCAGGCGATTCTGGACATAGGCGGTCAAGGTTTGGGTTTTGCCCGACCCGGCCACGGCGATGATGCGCGCATGGCCGGCGCCGTGCGCGATCACCTTAAGTTGTTCGTTGGTATAGTGCACAGATATGATTTGGACTGAAGAAACAGCCGGCAGATTAGCAGAAAAGCTGACTCAACGCGCCTGCCGATTTAGCTGCCGGCAATCGCGAGGTCGGCAAAGCGCACGCTTGCCATACAGCTGTGACGGCTGTCGTTCCAGTGGCTCTGATCGCCCACCGCGACGACTTGCTGCAACATCTGGTAGAGGTTGCCGGCCACCGTGACGCCGCGCACAGCATGGCGCCGTTCGCCGTTGTGGCACAGATACCCGGAGGCGCCACAACTGAACTCGCCAGATATGGCGTTGGTGCCCGAATGCAGACCGTCGAGCTGGGTGATTTCGAGATATTCGCCCTGCTGCAAAGTCCCTTGACTGTCCGGGCCGGCGCGCAACTGCAGCTGATGTAAGCCGACCGTCAAGGGTGATTTGGCCCCGCGGGCGGCGTGGCCGGTATTGGCGACCCCGAAGTGCGCCGCGGTGGCAGAGTTGTGTGCCAAGGTCATTAGCTCACCCTGTTTGACCAGCGTCACCGCGGCCGTGGCCGAGCCCTCGTCATCGAACAGCCGATAACCCAGGCCGAGCCGGTTGAGCGGCTCATCAACTAGATTGAGGCGAGCATCCATTATTTGCGTGCCGAGCCTGTCGCGCAACGGGTTAACCTTGTCTTGCGCGGCCTTGGCCGACCACATCAGACTGAACGCGCCGAACAGTTGGGGCTGCACATTGGCACTGAAGATCACATCGTAACGCCCAGACTTAAGCGCTTCGCCGGCCAACAAGGCAAGGGTGTCGGCATAGGCGCGATCGCTCAGACGAGTACCATCCAAGTCGCGAAACAAACGGCTATAGGCCACGCTCGAGGCCATGGCGGTGCGTTCACCCTGCTCGGCCAGGGGATAGACATAGGCCACTACCTGGCGGCTGCGTTGGTCGGCATGGCGGCCACCGGTCGTCAAGATTTGTTGGCGCTGTCGAGCGTCGACTAAGGCATTGTAGGGCACGTTGCGGATCTGTGGCCGCGCGCTCAATTGGCGCTCAAGATCGATAATAAAGTCGATCTTCTCGTCCACCGTGGCATCGTCATCGGGGTCCAGGTCGAGCCCATCGGCCGTTAAAGCGCCACTCTGCGAGCTGATTCGTTCGCTCGGCCGGGCGGCACTGTGCCGGGCGTTGGCCAGAGCCTGATCGACCATGAAATTGAGCGCGTCGGGGTCGCTGGCCTCGCTCGACGCGGCGCCGACCTGGTCACCGAGCACCACGCGCAGGCCGACGATAAAGGTCGAGGCGACGACCTGTTCATCGAGCTGGCCACCCTGGGCTTTCAGGCTCAATGAGCTGCCCTCGTTGATGATCAAATCAGCCTCGGCGCCGGCCTGTTGCACCCGGGCAAAGATCTTATCGGCAAGTTGTTGCGCTATTGTCTGGTTGTTCTGGCTATGCTGGGTCATCAGGCGTTCCCTCCGACTAGGATGGCATCGACCTTGAGGGCCGGTTGACCGACCGTGGTCGGGATGGCACCACTGACCGAGCCGCACATGCCGCAGGCCAGACTGAAGTTGTCGCCAACCATGGAAATTTCGCGCAGCACCTTGGGGCCGGTTGAGATCAGGGTCGCGCCCTTGATCGGGTAGAGGATCTTGCCCTTTTCCACGTAATAGCCTTCTTGCACTGAAAAGTTAAACTCACCGGTGCCCGGCTGCACCGAACCGCCGCCCATATGGGAGGCATAGATACCACGATCGATCGAGGCGATCATCGCCTCGACACTGTCTTGTCCCGGTTCGATAAAGGTATTGCGCATGCGCGATGCCGGCGCATAGCGATAGGATTCACGCCGACCCGAGCCGGTTCGGGCATAGCCGGTCTTGGCACTGCCGAGCCGATCGACCAAAAAGCTGGTCAGGCGACCGTCTTGAATCAGCTGGGTGCGTTGGGTCGGCATGCCTTCATCGTCTATATTGAGCGAGCCCCAGGCGTTTTTCAGTGTGCCATCGTCGACCGCGCTGACCTTGGTATGAGCAATCTGCTGGCCCATCTGATCGTGAAACACCGAGGCCTGCTTGGCCACCGAGGTGGTTTCCAACAGATGGCCGCAGGCTTCATGGAAGATCACGCCGCCAAAGCCATTGCCCATCACCACCGGCATGGTGCCGCTGGGACAGGGCCGGGCGGAGAGATTGACCAGGGCTTGGCGTGCGGCCTGAGCGCCGAGTGCCGTGGCGTTGTGCTGATCGGCCACTTCCCAACCGAGCAGACCGCCAAAGTTATCGCTGCCGACCGCCTGATCGCTGCCAGCGCTGGCAATGGCGGTCAGCGAGGTGCGCACATAGTGCCGGGTATCGTGCGCGTGCAGTCCTTCGCTGTTGAAGATTTCCACCGCCTGTTCGCGCTGCAGGCAAGCGCCCTTGGTCTGATGAATCGCCGCGCCACCGGCAAAGGCGGCGCGGCTGGCCGTGAGCAGATAGGCTATCTTGGCGTCCAATTGAGCGTCTTGAGACAGCCTTTTCTCGGCCGGGTGCTGGTCGTCTGAGGCAATAAAATTAAAGGCGCTAGCGTGAGTCACCGGATCGCGCCGGTCCTTGGCCGCCAGTTCCGAGGCGATGCGCCGTAATTCATCGGCGCCGACCTTATTGGTATAGCCATACAGAACCTTGTGACCAAACACCATGCGCAGGCCAATGCCAAATTCAACCCCCGATTGGACCGAGTCGACGCGGTCACTGAGGGTATTGAGGGTCGAGCGCAATTGGCGTTCGACATACAACTCGACAAAGTCCGCGCCCAGGCTCAAGGCATGGTCGATAACGGTCTGGGCAATAGCGGGGTTTAACATGGGCTCTCCTGGACAAAATAGCGTGGCAACGGGGCGACGGAAGCCGTACCTTAGCAAAGGCAAATGGGTCCTTAATAGCCCATTCTACAAACATTTACCTCAATGGGCTGCTGACATTGGGCGATCAGATCGCTCTGGCTCGAGGCAACAAAGCCATATATGGAATAGTGTTTGAGCCAATCTTTGCTATATTAAAGGGAGACTCAGACAAGGACACTCCGTTATGCCAAAACAAGAATTAAAAAGTCTGTTCCAACGCCTACGCGATCATTTACCCGAAGGTGAGGCCAGTGCACAGCAAAAAATGCTCATGGATCACATTCAGTATCATATTCATGCCGTCGATGAACCCGATCCGGTCGATCAGAGTCTGCGCCAATCGGTGCAAACACTGATTGAAGATCTGGAGTCGGATCATCCCAAGAGCGCGGCCGTGGCGAAAAACATTCTCGAGACCCTAGCCGCCATCGGCATCTAGCCTAGGCGGGCTTAGTCGCCGCGTTCGCCGGACTCATCTGGCGCATCGGTCGCGTCCTCTGATGCGTCATCGAGGGCATCGCGGTCGGCGAGCGAGGCCGGCAAGGGCCGACTGGTCGGTGCGCCCAACTCTTGCAGGCGGCGCACATAGCTGACCATGGAACCTCGCCCGTCGCGGATGCTGCCGATGGCTTCGTGCCAGGTTTTACCCGCGGTATCGAGT
>Ga0075466_1000133_pt1 | contig 25757 bp, 21 predicted proteins | sample DEB08_DNA_16_FD_71486 | JGI IMG/M metagenome (GOLD analysis project Ga0075466, IMG submission 71486) | Aqueous microbial communities from the Delaware River and Bay under freshwater to marine salinity gradient to study organic matter... | ecosystem: Environmental > Aquatic > Marine > Coastal ... | reverse complement strand
TATATATTGCTCTCAAAGTTAAAAATATGAGATTCAAATACTTCTCGCGCGTCAAAATATACTCAGATTCCTGAGTATATTTTTTTGTCTACCACTATATTTATTTTATACACTCCATCGGGCACTATTCATACTCTCAAGCCAATATTAGCCGTATGAAATCATAGATCAGAAGCAACGTGGCTTCACTCTATAACGGTTCATGTAAGAGTATGTATTTGCATTATACTATAGCGTTATGAACCGCTATTATTTCTAAACAAGACTCTGCGGCTTCTTGTCATTTAATTTTCATATGAGATGAGTAGAACTCAATATCTTTTGGATCTTCTCTATTAAATTTAACTGGTGAAAGTGATGAAGATAATACTGGTACTCATGTTTCTACACCAACTCTAATAATATTTTCAACAACCGAAGCTGCTACAAAATCAAATCTATAGATAGGGTTTTCACATATAAATGCCACGCCAATAATAGCGTCATACCTCCCTGTGAGAGCGAGTTTTTTAGCAGTCAGGGGTATCTCTACTCATCCTGGAACAGTGATAATATCTATAGCATCTTCCTCAACCGTATTCACGTGCAATGTTTCTAAAATACTCTCCACACATGGTCCAACAAACTCTGGATTCCACTTGGTTGTAATAATAGCAATTTTTTTCATATTTTATTAATTAATTGTAAGCCCTCTGACGAGGGGGTTTGGGGGTTATTTTTTTAATATATATTTCCCGAGCATATCAAATTCTAAATTGACTCTAGAATCAACTTGTAATTGTCACAGGTTGGTGATCTCGAGTGTGTGTGGTATGATGCATACTTCTAGGTATCATGGTGTTTCATCTACCACAGTGAGACTGACTCAGTTAATAGCAATCGATCATTTTTCTACGATATATTTACTATCCTCTGGTTTGAAGTTAATTCCTAATTTCCATGATTCATCATTATTTTGCTTGAATACAGATACTTTTCAAACAGTATCGATATGCCCTGTTACAAAATGACCATCTATTCTATCTCATACTCTCAGACATCGCTCAACATTGAAGCTGTCTCAAGGCTGCTTAGATCATAAGTTGGTTCTATCAAAGCTCTCTTGCATAGCAAAAAAGCTATATTGATGGTCATCAAAGCTTTCAAGCGTCATACAAGCACCGTCATGAGCAATACTCTGTCCTAGATTCAAAGCTTCATCAAAGCTATTTTCTATAGTAAAACGACCATTATCTATTGCAATAATACGGGCTTTATTTTCTATAATTCCACTGAACATATTTCTGTATAAAAAGATATGGTGAAAGTATAATAAATAAAACTATTTACTCAAATAATTCTAGATATTCACTATAACCTTCTGCTTCGAGTTCTCCTGCTGGAACAAAACGAAGTGAAGCTGAGTTTATACAATGCCTGAGTCCTCACTGCTCTTTTGGTCAGTCAGAAAAAATATGCCCCAGATGTGCATCAGAGCTGCTCGATCGAGCCTCAGTTCGGGGTATAAATAGTTTTCTATCTGTTCTTGTAAATACATTTTCTGCTACAATAGCTCGACTAAAACTTGGCCAACCCGTTCCTGAATCATATTTATCGACTGAGCTATAAAGTGGTGTACCATCAATAACATCTACATAGATTCAAGCCTGCTTATTGTCCCAGTACTCATTATCAAAAGCTGGTTCGGTAGCATCTTGTTGGGTAACAGCATATTGTAGAGGAGTCAGGTTTTCTCTCAGTGCAGCTTCTCCATAGGTTTGTTCGACTAGCTCACCTATTCTCTCAGCCCAGTTTTGCTCAATAAATCATTTTCGACCACTTCATTTTGCATAAATATTATAGCGAAAAGAAGATTTTTTATAATAGTCTTGGTGATAGCTCTCGGCTTCGAAAAACTCACTCACTGGGAGTATTTTAGTCACGATGTCTTTTTCAAACTTACTAGAGTCTTGGAGTGTTTGTTTACTTTGTTCTGCAAGTATTTTTTCATTCTCGTCTCAGTAGTAGATAGCCGTAGTATAGTGAAAACCTTGGTCGGCAAACTGTCCATTTGGATCCGTAGGATCTATCTGTGTCCAGAAAAGTTCTACGAGTTTTTCGTAGCTGATTATAGCTGGGTTATAGGCAACTCGCACGGTTTCTCTGTGTTGTGTATTTCCAGAAGAAACACTGCTATAGTTTGCATCAGAGCTGGAACCACCAATATATCAAACTACCGACTCTCCCACTCACTCTTGTGCTTCAAAAATACCCTCCATACACCAAAAACATCCTCCTGCAAAGTAAGCCTTTGAATAGTTTGTATTATTTGATTCTGTATTTTGGTCAGACTTATTTGCTGATGTTCAAAAAATCATAGCGGCTGCGATTATAAAAATACTTATAGTTCCAATAATGGCGATATCTTTCATATATGTTTATATTATTCTGCTAAAAGTTCTTCTATGGCTTGCCTCATCTCTTCATAATTTCATTCTCAAAAATGAGTATATCGAACTTGTCCTTGTTTATCTATGAGATAGTGTGCTGGCCAGTATCTATTTTTATAGGCTCGCCAGGTCATAAAGTCATTATCTTGCGCGATAGGATACGGAAGTTTGTACTTATCGACGGCCCGCTGTACTGCCTCAAGTCTTTGCTCATAGGCAAACTCAGGCGCATGGAGACCGAGTATTTCAAATCATTGATTATGATATGTTTCATATGTATCCACCAAATGAGGCAGTGTACGAATACAATTAACGCAACCCAGTGTCCAAAAATCTATAAGCACTACCTGTCATTTTAGGTCTTCTAGTGAATCATAGCCATCACTATTAATCCAATTGCTTAATCAAACAAGATCAGCAGCTGGATAGTTTTTATTCAAAACACTCCCCTGATCTTGCAAATCAGCGTATTGAAACAACTCTTGCTCAGCAGCTTTATCACAGACTCAAGTCTGCGCATCACAAACTCTATTATGATCTGATACAGCTCAACTGCATGATCATAAGACTAGCGTTGTCATGATAAATATTATTTTTTTCATTTGAATAGCTATATTATTGTTCAGGAAGATCAATTTTTTCTACGATAGATTGTTCAAAACTAGATGTATCGATCCAACCCGCATCTAGAATAGCAGCTTCTATAGTTTTATCATATCCAGTCATAATAGCCAAACCAACAAGGATAAAGATCAGACCAAGGATTTTTTTAAACCATCCATTTGGATCAGCGATCCATTTTACGTTTTTAATAAATTTTTGCCCAAACACAGCAATAGCGAGCAACACTACTGCTAAACCAGCAATATAGGCTACCAGCGCAACGAAACCAAAGAGCAGCGAACTAGGAAGCACAATAGCTAATATGATAGCGTAGGTTGGACTACAGCTACTAAATACAGGTCAAAGAGAAAACCCAATAAGTATATTTTTCATGTTTCATGATTTACTCGCTGATTCTCATAGCATTTTATTAGAATTATCAGAGAATTTTAACTTCATAGATATATTCTTCCACAAATTTGGAAAAAGAGTAATAACACCCATCACAATAATAAGTACTCCTGAGAATATTTTCCAGAAATCGATAGGTAGATCGATCAATACAGTAGTTGCCTTGAGTAATATAGAAAATAGTAATATAGAAAGAGAAAGAGAGGCAATAATCACATATGGTGCATATTTATTTTTAGCATCATCAATACTCGCTCCAAGTATCATAGGTAAAAGTGGAAGCACACAAGGAGCTAAAACAGTAAGCACTCAAGCAAAAAATGCTACAATCAGTAAAGTCATAATACTATGATTAAAATATATAATGTTAGTATAATATAGAAATGGCTTAAAACAAACTTAATATAGACCTAACATAAACTAAAAATACTAAAAAAGAAAGCAATATTGCTTTCTTTTTTAGTATTTTACAAACGAGATATGTGATTTATTTGAGTTTTGATTCGATATCCGCAAGATCTGGTGATCCTTGCCATTTAGATATTTCAGTTCCATCAGCATCTACTTGTACAAATGTATGCTTTGTAGTTACTCCATATTGTTTTCGAAGTTCTGCAGCATCATCAAAATTAACTTGTAAAACCGTTAAATCCTCTGAAACACCAGAAGCATTTAAACTTGCTTCAGTACCTTTACATGTTCCACACCACTCAGCATGAAAAAATAATACTGTGTTTGTCGTTTTACCAACAAGAGCGGCATCATATGCTTCATAACTACCAGCAAGAGCAACTGTAGTTTCTACTTCAGTTTCTTCTACTGCTACTTCTGGTGCACCTTCTTCACTAGAAGTAGCACTTAATTCTGAAGATACAAGTTTTTCTTGAAGATCTTCAAGTGTAAATGATCCTTGCCATTTAGCGAGTTGATTTCCATCTGCATCTACTTGAACAAATGTATGTTTTTCAGTAACTCCATATTTTTTTCGAAGCTCTGAAGCTGTATCAAAATCTATTTTTAAAACCTCAAGATTATCTGGAGTACCAGATTCAAGTAAGTTTTTTTCCATAGTTTTACAACTACCACACCATTCAGCATGAAAGAAAAGTACAGTGTTATCAGCTTGACCAAGCAGGTCATCGCTATAGGCAGTGAGCACAGGAATATCAGCTGTAGCTTCTTGTTGCTCAGCTACTTGAATTTCTGATTGGTTAGCTACTGGTTCAGTTTTATCTTGTCCACATGAGACAAGGAAAGCCAGTGATAGCAGTCCTGCAATGATCATTATTTTTTTCATAGGGTATGAATTATAAAGTTAAAGTATAGTCAGCATAACAAAAAACCTTAAGTGAAACTTAAAGTTTTTTATAGCATTATATATTAATTTTATATCAGACTCATTTAATCGTTTTGATAAGATCTTTTCAAAGTTTTTTTCGTATAGTAGATATGTATACATCTAGCTTTCCATCAGCTGAGAATAAATCTTCGCCACCCCATACGTGTTCAATAATATCAGTTCGTGAAATAACTTTATTGGCACTGTTTATGAGAAACTCTACTATTAAAAATTCTTTACTGGTAATGTGAACTTCTTCTCAAGACCGTATAAACTCTCTCGCTTCAAGATCTACCATGACATCACCAATGCTAAGAGCTTTAATTTCGACACCTATTTTCAAAGTATTGTTGACCCTGGCTTCAAGTTCCCGAAGATCAAAAGGTTTTACGATGTAGTCGACCACCCCAACTTCAAAACCTTTGAGCTTATCATCTATAGCATCTTTGGCTGTCATCATAATGATAGGTGTTTCTATTTTACGTCGAAATTTTTCAGCAATATTAAATCCATTAATTTCAGGAAGCATTACATCGAGTAGGATTAAGTCATAATTACCAGAAAGTCCTTTTTCTAAACCAGTATCTCAAGCAAAGGCTTGATCTATTTGAAAATCTTCGAGTTCAAAATATTCTTTAATATTCTCAGAAATTTCTTTATTGTCTTCGATGATAAGAATTTTTTTTACTCCAAGGGTACTTGTTTCACTACGCATAATGTAATAATTATTTTAATATAATATAAAAGGTATCTTAAACAGATACCTTAAATTTTTCTATATTTTTTTTATTTGTAAAACAATTCTAGCTTCAACCCTGTAAAATACAGATCTTTATTATTGTTAGCATCCAGGCCAAGATACCAATTAAAACTCTCAGGCGTTTTATAGATACGACTTCGTACCAACTCTTTGGTCCATATTTTTCAATCTACGGTGATGCTTTCTAGGATTTGATCTTCACCATTGGTAGAAAAAGTACCATCGTTGTAATGAATTCTATTATGAAACACATATCATTCATGTGGATTTACTCCTGCGGCTGTTTCTATAGCGTAAGCCATAATAGCTGCGGCAAAAGCATCCTCATTATCGTTAGATTGAAAAGTATTTCCTGAACTCATATTACGAAACAATCATTCATCACCAGTGATGAGTATGTGTCATTTTCCATGTGGTCGCAGAATTACCGTTGGTAGATTAGGAGAGTATTTATCTCTAGCGAGAATAATATCTCCAGATTTTGGAGTACCTAGTAGTGCAGAGTAGTTTTGTTCTCCAATAAGTGTTTTACCACGTAGATCAACTCATAAACCAATACTTCCGTTTACGAGAGGATGTTCTATATTTTGTACTTCCCAGGTAGAACTTACGTCTTGCCATATTTCTCCACTTGGCATATCATAGTAGACTCAAAGTGGATCGTATCTAGAGTCATCGTTGGTAGAGAGTAAAAATCAACCAGCCTGTACCCAGCTATCAATAGAGTCTATTTCTGCACTCGAATAGGTAGAGGTAGAAACATAGGGGTCCTGATCTTCGTCTGGTAGAAAACCATCAAACAAGATTCATCCATCGAGATAAGCGTCCGTCACGGTGTTACTCATAGATCATACCGTAATGTCAATATCGGTAAGCAGTCAGCCTGCTCAAAAATTTGGAGCATAGTTCATTTTTTGATTAAATCTACTCCAAGAGGATGCCGTGAGTGTATAACTATTGGTCTTCCCTGGTAGAATATTGGTACTGGTAGAACCTTCTGTAAGAGCCCCAGACCCATAGTCTGATCGCCACATACTCATTCTGATTTCATATCATTGTTGTAATAGCGTTGGATCATCAAACAAGATCTCATAGTTAGATGAATAGTTCCCTGTTTGGTGAAGTGCGAATTCGTTTCCATCAACTGGTGTAGTCAGTGCTACAACGTTATTGGTAGTAGCATCATTTTCAATAGCTCAGACTACTCATAGTCCTCCAGCAAAATCTCCATTGGCGAGATGGTTGTCACCAACTCGAGTCCAACCTCATCCATCAGTCGTCATGTCACAATATACCTCGTAAGGTTCTGCTCATCATGCTCCGTCTGGATCTATTCTATAGAGCCCATCTCAAGTACTCGCATTATCATCAATAATATCTTTACAGTTAAAATATGATCGAAATGGTATTTTGAACGTTTTCGTAAGAAATTTTTTCAGACTAGTAAGTCATTCTTCTTCTAAAATAGCGACATATTTTTCAAATGATTCTGTAGGTGTAGTAGCGTATATGTATTTTAGCTTTGAATTAAACTCGAGGAGATTCTCTTCATTTTTTAAATCATCAAGGCTTCCACTAAAAATAAGAGGATCTGATACATTAAAATTAAATCCACCATCGAGTTCTATATAGCCATTGTAACTATGGGGAATATTAAAAAATTCATCATAGACGAGTTTCCTGTTTTCAATGATACTAATAATATCGGTGTCAGCAATATCTCGCGTTGTAATAGAGGGACTCGCAATAAAATATACTTGACCAGCACCATCGGATACTTGCACCATAAAACCGTTATAGTTTCACACCACATAGGCTGTTTCTATTTGTCCAGCCTGAACCTGAGTCGGACCAAGTAGACTAATAACTTGTTCTCATAGTCCGTCTTCTTGCTCGATATTTTCTCGGAGTGAAGAAATTTGGAACTCTTTTTTAGTATTCAGGAGAGAATAAGTGTATTCATTTTCAAACAGAGGATCGAGTGGATACTCACTTCAAAATACTCGCAGGTCTCTATTAGTATCCAGACCAAAGGTTCCTTGAGTCCAAGCAAGACTCGATCCACTGTAGGTAATATCTACTCAGCCTGTTGGTTCTGGAAAACTTCACTTTTTTGTGAAATATACCTCTAAGGCTTTTTCTATCTCAGCCAAATCTGTGATACGTTTTGAATCGCGACTCTTTCCTACATTCCCGTCAAAATAGAGATAGGCTATGGTAGCTAGTATAGAGATAATAGTAATAGTTACGAGTAACTCAACGAGACTAAATCCGATTGTATTTTTTTTCATATATATTTATTGATAATAAACTTCCATTTCTAGTCCTGTAAAATAGATCGTCCCAGCTAAACCATCTGCGATGTCCCAACTAAAATCATCTACCAATCAACTCAGTGGTATACGTGCTATTTGGTATTCCCAATCACCATCTGTTTCTAAAACTATATACTCCGGAGTCGTCGTTACTACACTGGCATCGTCGTATGTAATAGTATTACTAAAGATAGATCCTGTAGTTCATTGCACCCAGGCAGATAAACGAATCTCTTGAGCAAAGAATTCACCAGGTATAGTATCAAATTCAAGTGGGTAGGCTCGTGTTCATCAACCATCAGTATGCCTTAATACAAAAGCATCTGGAAGAGATAGTGGGGGCGCCTGTGTAGCGTGAGATACAATAACATTAGTAGAGGCACCTACTCAATATGGAAAACTATGTTGATCAACATGAAATTGGTTTTTAAAATCACCATTATCGATATAGTTCTCCCCTATTCGAGTCCAACCACCTCCATCAGTTTCCATATCACAATATACATTGTAAGGACTTTGTCCTCCAAGACCATCTTTATCTACTTTGTATATTCCTGATTTGAGTCAACCTCATAAAAACAGTTCTACTTCTCGTACATTAAGGTAGTTTCAACCTACTGATTCAATAGTCAGTTTTTTTACAAAATGGAGATGACCAATTCCCTCTAGATCAAGATCTATTACATAGTCACCACTAGTATCCCAGAGAGGATGTGAATAGAGCAGCCCTCCGGCTTCGTTATATAGCTTAATAGTAGCTCCAGTAAGTCTATCACTACAACAACCCGTTCTATTATATATTCGTACGTATCAGATCTGTTGTTGGTCTTCCCATTCAAATTCTATAGTCGCATTCGCGTCAGCACTATGGTATTCGTAGTCTGTTGCTCATTGAGTTGATTTAACACCATTATTAATACCGGTCACTCATACAGATCCAAATCATGATGGGCTGGCTGTTACAGTAGCAATTGGTGCTACATTGTAAACCAAATTAGATTGCAAAATATCACTACAGTAAAATGGTTTAATAGGATTAATCCCAATAATATTTCCCACAATTGATTCGAGATAGTTGAGTGAATAGTCATCGAGATACTCAGCTACATTTTTATAATATGGGAAATTGTTATAGGTACTTCGAATACCCTCATCAACTTGTTTGAGTCAACCATATGATCAGAGATCTTCTCTCGATCATTCATACAGAAGTGGTGAAGTTATGTTAAAATCAAATCATCCACTCAGCGTTAAGCTCGATCATGAATAACTCGCGGGTATATTTTCAAAACCGTTATATACCAGTTTTCGATTGGCTATAATACTAACAATATCAGTGTCACTACTATCATAGGTCATGATAGAAGGTGCAGCTATTATGTAGTGTATGGCACCAGATTGGGCATGTGCGATCAAACCATTATATTCTCATGATACATATGTATTTGATTGTGGTATGTCTATAGTAGGCCCTGATGGTGGTGTAAATGGCTGAGTAGTAACGGTATATGTACCAGAAACTCAACCAATAGTAAGTGTTATACTGGTAGGAGTAGATCAAACAATAGCTGACGTGGTTTGAAGTGTGACGCTTTCATTATTCTCAATCGTTCCAGCTACATTGGTAAAATCTCAAATAGCTCCTATACGATAGTTTCCACTAGAAACAGAAATTGTTGCTGGAGCATTAATACCAGTAATAGTTACGGTATCTGAAATATAGGTGGTGTTGAGATTTGCGTTTGTGACAGGCGTAAATACAAAACTATCTGGAGTCGTATCATCGAGTAGTGTCGTAATATCAAATACTCGAGTCACTCCACCTATGTCGAGTGTGGTAGAAACATTGGTATTTCACGAAGCCAAAGACTGAAGTTTTACTATAACCTCATCTCAATTATACACCACTGACGGACCAGATAACCACGGTCATCCATTGATCTTATATTTTCAAGCTCCTCCATCAATATCAATTGGGGTAGCTGTGTTAATTCAGCTCACTATAATAGGATTAGACTCATAGGTACTATTGAGAAGAGCCTCCGTAACATATCAGAGTACATAAGGATCGGGAGTTGTATCTGGTCCAATAGCTATAATATCGTAATCAGCTGGAACTCATCAAATAGTCAGTGTGATGCTTCGAGTCTCTCATGGAGTGAGAGAGGCATTGGCTCGTAGTGCAATAGTATCTCCATTTTCTACCGTTGTAGTAGCGTCATTATACGAGTTTAAATCATTAATATCGTATTCTCAGCTCGTACCAGATATACTCATAGTAGCTGAAGCGTTGATTCCGCTCACAGTGATCGTGTTTGATATATATTGGCTACCCAGAAGCGCTCAAGGTTGTGCCGTAAAGCTAAAGGCGTCTGGTGTTGTGTCAGGTGCTGGAGCTGGCGTCGTTACATTGTATGCTGCCACTACTCAACCTATATTGAGTGTAGAACTTACGGTAACACTGTTGGAAGATGATGAAGTTTGTTGAATATTTATCACATCACCATTATCAATACTGCCTAGCGCTCCGGTATAGCTGGCTCCATTAATACGATAAAGTCCAGTTCAAGAAATAGAGATAGCGGTAGGGGCATTAATACCACTTACTGTAATACTATTAGATGTGTAGAGAGTACTCAGTGAGGCATTAGATTCATCACTAAATGAAAAATTATCAGGAGTTGTATCTGGTGCTACGGTGGTAATGTTATAATCTCAGGTTTCAGTTCCAACCGTGAGTTGGGCTGTTTTTAAAGTTCCTGCTGTGGATGATGAAGGCATGGTAACAGAGACAATATCTCCATTTACTACCGATCCAGGATCACTGGTAAATTCTCCACTTCAGAGCTCGTTGATGAGTTCCATCTCAGTAATATTTACCCAGTCAGTTCCACTATGATCAGCAGCACTAATATTGATTCTATAATATCTGTAATAATTGGTATTAATAAAACTATATTGTTTTTTAGTAGAATCCGCAGATATAGATTCATTTGTTCGAGTATCGAGGGTAGTCCAGGTGCTGTTATCATCTGATCATTGAAAGGTCCAGTTACTTGGAGAATATTTCCAACTACTCCAACCTCAATCTTGAGCACTATCTCTATAGAGAGTATATCTTGTAATCAGTTGATCCGCTCATGAACCAAAGTCATAGTTGAGTTGTGCAGGAAGAGATCCGTTATTTCACCAACCATTTGAAGATGTATTGTTATCAAAGGCTTCAGCTGGTGAATTAGAACTATAGGTAGAAGATGCACTCGCAGTTCCTGACTCTGTAGCATCAAAGGGTATTCCATCAGATATTCTATACTCTGCTCATACTCCTGTAATCGAAATATTGGCTGATGTATTCAGTCCAGAAACAGTAATAGTGTTTGAGGTATAGCTGGTAGCTACATCAGCATCTATGATAGCATTAAAACTAAAATTATCTGGAGTTATATCTGCCAATAGCGTTGTCACGTCATAGTTTTCACTCACACTATCAATAGTAAGTGTAGCTTGAGTAAGCGTGCTATTTGATGATGAAGAAGTCAGGCGTAGTGATACAGTATCATTTAAAGTCACCGTTGAATTTGTAGAAATATAGGCAGTATTGTTGATACTGTATTCAGCTCAACTTCCAGATATACTAATAACGGCAGGTGTATTAATACCTGTTACATTAATAGTGTTTGAAATATATGGTGTTGATAGATCTGCATTTGTTACAACACTAAAGCTAAATGAATCTGGATCAGAATCTGGTGTTGGAGGTGGTCCTTCTGTCTCTGGTGGAGCTAATTTATATGGATGTGACCCAGGTAGGTCTGATTGCTGCCCCCATTTATGTGCCAAGTATCATTCTACTTTCTCTCGGTCATCAGATGAAAGTTGGGTATCAAAGATAAGTATTTCTGAAACCATCCAATCAGCTTTAGCTGTGTTGGCTCATCATTTATTAAATGCCCAAACGTGCCCTGTAATAGAACTTGTGGCTCATTGGTCTACCTCGTTTCCAGTTCTATAAAAAGAATAGTTGGTGTTATTAGTATGAAAACCATATATATACACAGCTGTTCTATTGCTGGTATAGGAAGGTGCTTTGTTATGAAATTTTGGTGAATTATTTATCCGAAGAGCATCTCGTCGAGTTCCCCAGTATCAGATTCCATATTTGTTTGATAGAGTAGACTGTAGAGCGAGTCCATTTGTATCTGTTCCTCCAAATGGATCTTCGTTTTGCACTACGTAGAATATATCTCCTTGAGTAATATCTGAATTAGTGAGAATTACTCCTTCACCATTTCGTATAAATACTCCTGGATAAGCCCCGTCGAGTCATGAGCTATGGTATCATATATTTCCATCCGTAAATGATGGATTATTTGCTGATCATGCACTTGATTTATTCACCCATGCTCACAGTGAAGTACTCCCATTAGATGGATTATCTCAGGTATCACCGTCGCCGTCTACATCAGTCGCATCAAGCCAAATTTTTGGAGAAAGTTCGAGTGGATCAAAAGGATCAGCTGCGTAGGTAGTGGCTACTACACTAGGTAGATTGAGTGATTGAAGTGCTCGAATAGAGACGTCGTTCGGACGAGCATCAGCGGTTTCAAAAACCGCTCATACTTGGTACTCTTTTTTGTTAGAAGTAACTGAATAGGTATATTTATTTCCATGAAGCGGATCAGCGAGTTCACCAAATATTTTTCACAGTTCTGCCTTGGTTTCGAGTCAAAAAACTCATTGTTCCCAAAGAACAGCCCCACTATAGGCTACCTCTATAGCATCACTGGCTTTTGGATATCGTAGCTTGGCTGTTTTATGGAGTGATAGTACTCGATTAATATTAGTAATATCAGTACCTCGTACAGCATCTCGAGAACTACTGGTATAACTCGCATAGGACAGGAAACTAATCGTTCATAGTATAGCCACAATAGTAACCACTACTATCAACTCTACTAGCGTAAGAGCTCGTTTATTTTGCATAAACATCTTTTTAAAAAATACATATGCTTTGAGTATACCATAATATGTACATAATTATAAAATATATCCTCAAAGTATTGCTTGACAAAAAAGAAGTATTTTATTTAAAAAATACTTCAAATGTAGTCCCAGATCATTTTTTAGACTTGACCTCTATGTTCCAGCTGTATAAATCTATAATTCTCTTTACTATAAACAAGCCCACTCCAAAGCCTTCTTTTCATAGATCATCCCGATAAAATTTATCCCAGATTTTATCTAAATTTTTAGCTTCGATTCATTCTCAATAGTCCTTCACCCAAAAAGATTTTTGAGTGAGTCATACCTCTATCTTTATATCTTTTTTTGAAAACTTAATGGCGTTAGTGAGAAGGTTATCGATTAGAATAGAGAAAGTCGAAGCTTCTATCTCTTTCTCTATTCATTTTTCTATCTTATAGACCACCCGAATATCTTCATCTTTATAAGAAGATACAATAGCGTCTGTTTCTCAAATAATGTAGTTTCAGAGGTCAGTAGGTTTCTTATCAAAACAAGTGATTCCATCCTGCATTCGAGAGAATAAAAAGAGTGTTTCTAGGAGTGTATTAAGTTTCTTAGTAGAGTCTTTTATACTCAGCAGTAGATTTTGGAGTTCATTGGTAGAACAGCTTCATTTTTCACATTTTTTATGATAGAGATCTATCTTTGAATTTATTCACATCAATGGAGTTTTAAATTCATGACTCACATCGGTAATAAATTGTTTCAGGTGACCTGTTTGAGTATTGATTTTTTTAAAAGCGGTATTAATAGTGTTAGCTAAAATCTTAATTTCATCATCGTTGGGGCCATTAATAGAAATCTTCTGTAGCTTATCTTCTAGCTTATTGTTCTGTGCCTGAGCAGCAATACTAATAAGTCCCGAAAGAGCTCGCTTAGAAACCATTTTCCCCAGAAAATAAGTAGCAATAGCAAAGAGCAGCATCAAAACTAAACTTATTTTAGTAATAATGAGTTGAGATTTTATATAGTCAGTAGTATCAAAGAGTATCCGCACTTCTCATAAATCTGGATAATGCTTTGAAAATATGAAAAATAGTGTCCCATTTTCTCTATAAAACCATGAATTATTCAGATCAGCAATAGCTTGTTTATCTCAATTGAGTTTTTTAGCAATCCCGTCACTACAGATAACTTCACTGTTATCTTCTGGGATAATAATCGTGTCTTTGGTCAGAATATGTTCTTTAAAAGAATCAGCATTCCCCACCACTCCTACAGCTCCATAATCTGTTGTCATAGAGCGAAGTGTGCTTTGCTTTTGGTCATCATACCAGATGAAAAAATAGATAATGTTGATAGCTAAAAGCAACAAAAAAAGTGCAGCAAAAGTAAACAAGCTAAAGCTAAGTGATATTCTATCTGATGTTTTTAGGTTTTTAAACATATCTATTATTAAATTTCTCCTCTATCTGACATAGCATCAAACACTCGCTTCATAGCAACTATATATGCAGCACTTCGTAGACTTGTTTTATACTCATCTGCTGTGGTGTGTACTTTATTGGCAGCTGCTGTTATTTTTTTATGAAGTTTAGTATCTACTTCATCGGCTTCCCAGTAAAAATTCATATCATTTTGAACCTGTTCAAAGTATGATACCATAACCCCACCAGCATTGGCTAGTATATCTGGAATAACTTGAATATCTTTTGCTTCAAGAATCTTATCTGCTTCTGGAACAATAGGTCCATTAGCCAATTCTACTATAATACTCGCTTTTATTTTATCTGCATTATCTGTTGTAATTTCATTTTCGAGAGCAGCAGGTATCAATATATCACATTCTACTTCGAGAACTTCTCGCGGTTCTAGTCTAGAACCGTCACTATATTCTATCACTGATTTTCGAGCAGCTTTTAATTCTGAGATAGTATCTATATTAATTCATTGTTGATTATACACACCTCACTTTGAGTCAGATATTCATACAATACACGCTCATAAATCTCGCAAGAGTTTCGCCATAGTGAGACCCGCATTTCCAGCTCATTGGATCGCTACTTTTTTTCATCTTATTTCCATATTTTGAAGTCTCATAATCTCCTGAAGGACATAGACTCAACCTTGGGCTGTAGCCTCTCATCGACCTGCCGATCATCCTGAAGTCATAGGTTTTCCAGTAAAAGCTCCGGGCGAGTTTTTACCCACCAAAATAGAATATTCATCCATCATCCAAGCCATAATCTTTGGGTTGGTATTTACATCTGGGGCTGGTACATCTATACCTGGGCCAATATATTTATAGAGTGATCGAACATATCCTCGAGATAGTCTTTCTAGCTCACCTTCTGATAACTCTTTTGGATTTACTATAATACCTCATTTTCATCCACCCAGTGGTATATCAATAACCGCACACTTCATAGTCATCCACATTGAAAGAGCTTTTACCTCTGATCGGTTCACGTCTTGATGAAATCGAATTCATCCTTTATAAGGACCTCGTGCATCATTGTGTTGAGACCTGAAACCTTGGAATAATTTTAGAGTCCCATCGTCCATTCGAACAGGAATCTGAACTTCTAAAATTCTCTTTGGATGTGAAATAATTTCATATTTGTTTTGGTCTTCTCTACAATCTCCATAGAGATCACAAGCTTGTCGCATCTGTTTTTGAGCATTTTCAAAAGCATCGTGCATACCATAAGCGTTATCTGGTTTTGGTTGTGTGTTATTATTCATATTTTCTTGTTTTCATTAAATAAATTATTTTTGGTATCTTTTCAGTATTTTAGCAAAAGTTAAAGTAATTACAAATAATACAGCTGCTCAAATTAATAAGCCCGTATCAATATCTGAAATTGCATCTCAAAGTGATGTAAGTTTTTCATTATGAAATGCTGCCCCAGCTAATATAAATACAGCTGATCATGGGATAATTCAAAAGAAGGTGGCTATAATAAAAGGCTTCATAGGAACCTTTAATAGTCCATATGCATAGTTAGTCAGATCATATGGTAGAAACAATAATCGAGCCATCAGTGTAGACATAAATGGTGAACCAGAAGTTTGTTGACGTAGGGTATCTAAAAATCAACCACTGGCGTCTGAAAGTAATTTTCTTCAAAAAATGCTTCATAAGAAGTGAGAGAATATTGCTGAAAAAGTTGCACCAAATATAGTATAGATAAGTCATGGGATAAAGCCAAATAAAGCCCCACTCATAAAAGTCATCCATACTCCTGGGAATAACACAATAGACCGAACCGAATATATAAATATATATAACACTGGGCCCCAAACACTCGCACCAAGAAAGTTATAGAGCGTTAAAGCCATATCTTCAAAACTGAGTCCTGTAGAGCTCTTATAACTAAAAAATAATATAATAATAGACAACCAAACAATACCAGTACCTATCTGTAAAATATTATTTTTCAGGAAAAATTTCAATTCATTTTTAATATTTCATAAAGTTCAAACCACATAACTATCTAACACTCGCTTAATCATGTCTGACTTGGTTGGATATGGCTGAATAGTACCGGATAGCTTATAGGCAGAAATATTGCTATCCATAGCTGCAGTGAGTATTGGTAGCATTTCTCAAGCCCCTGTTCAAAATATAGTGGCTCCTAGTATTTTTCCTGTGAGTCTTTTAAAATTAATTTTAACAAAACCTGTAGTATCTTGCGTTACTTTACTTCGATCATTTTTATCAAAATACATTATTTTGCTTACGTATTCTTGCTGAGAATATTTTTTTGAAATTTCAACTTCTGTTTTTCCAACTCTCGCTACTTCCCTATGCGTATAAAGTACGGCTGGAAGAGCTGCATTTCGTACTGAACTATTATGAATAGGGACTATAATATTTCGTATAACTCCTCGTCCTTCATTATTTGCCCAATGGGTAAACTGTGGGTTTCCACTGACACAGTCACCAATAGCAAAAATATGTTTTTTATTAGTTCGGTTATATTTATCTACAATAATACCCTTTTCATCCGATTCAATTCATGCATTTTCTAAGCTTAATTTTTCTATATTCGCTCGTCGACCAAGTGCGACTAGAACTTTATCATATGCGATTTTTTGTTCTTTCTTTCAAGTCTTATTTGTAATAGTAATCTGCGTTTTATCTGCTGATTTGATGTGAGCTCAGGTATGCACTGTGATACCTTTTTTCTTGAAAATTTCCATGATCAATTTTGATGATTCTGGCTCTTCTCTTGGTATCAGAGCATCGTTTCTTTGAATAAGAGTAACACTGGTTCACAAATCTGAAATACTCTCTGCGAGCTCACAACCAATGTATCATCCACCAATAATAACCAGATTTTTAATATCTGTTTTTTGTTCAAAGATAGTCTCATTGGTCAATATATCTTTTGGCTCAATTCATTCAACTGGGCATTCACATGCTCGTGAACCAGTTGAGAGGATAATCTTCTCAGCTGTTATTTTTTTAGTTTTCTCTCACTTAATGTTTAATGTATGTTCATCAATAAAACTCGCAAAACCTTGCAACACTTTTGGACCATGGGCTTCAATTTTTTCTACTGTTTCTTCATCTTGAATCAATTTTCTGCGAGCTCGAACTTGCTTGAGTCCTGCCTTGAGGCCAATACCTGGTGAATGTTTTGAAATATCGATAAGTGCTTTACTTGGAACACAACCAAAGTTGGTGCAGTCTCCCCCCAGAAGTCATTTTTCTATCATCACTACTTTTTTTCCAGCAGCTGATAAACCAAATGCGACCGTGAGTCACCCACTTCCACTTCCTACTACTGCAATATCATAGTCATAGTTACTCATATTAGTATGTTTATTTATATTAACTATCCTGAAGTATAGTTTTGAAACTTAAGTTTAACTAAATCTCTATATTTCGATAATGCTTGAGTTGAAAACTGGTCTGTCACTTAGTCACAGTGATGACATCGAATCGAATCTGTTCAAAATCGACTCTGTTGCGTTTACAGTAGTACTCTACTGTTTTCAAACACTTATGCAATTTTGACTTAGTGATAGACTCTTCAGCAGTCCCAAAGCGATCATTACTTCTGTATTTTACTTCTATAAACACGGTAAGACCTTGCTTGCTGGCTATCAGGTCTATTTCACCAAAACGACCAAACTTAAAATTGGTATCAAGAATCTTATAATCACGACCTTGAAGATATTTAATAGCAGTAATCTCTCAAATATCTCAGGATTTTTTGCTAGAATATGGCATGTGTTGAGTGATTAATAAACCTCATACAATTTTCTCCTACTAGGAGAAATGAGGACCAAGCTAGTGTTCTACTCCCTCTCCTGATAGGAGAGGATTGGGGTGAGGTTATTACAAAACTTCTTTTAAAATATCGCTATGAATACTCTCTATAGTTCGCATTTCTCAGACTGTTTCACAGTCAATCTTCACCCAGTTATTGTACTTTTTCACGAGATAGTTGGCTGTTTCCCAAGCGTTTATAAGATGGTTTTTATCGGCTTCGTGAATATCCATTTTAGAATCTCACTCTAGGTATTCTCTATCATCTTTTTGCATCACGAGTTTTTGACTCATCTCTGGACTGACATTGAGAAAAATTGTTTTATCTGGTTCGGGGATCTTAAAGATATTAAACTCTAGGTCATAGACCCAATCTAGAAAGCCGTCTCGCTCTTGTAGATCAGAGATTTTTCATCACTGGTGAATCATATTAGCAGAAACGTATCTGTTTGAGATAATAAAGTCATAGTTTTCTAGGTCATCTCTAAAATTAAAACTATCATCGTATCGATCGAGTGCATAAAAGATAGATGACTGCTTTGCAGAAACGTCTTTTCCATACTTCCCATTCAAATATTTCTCAACAGCAAAAGCAGAAGCTTCTCCATAGCGTGGATAGTCGAGCAGTTTTACTTTCTTCCCCATCTGTTCCAATTTTTCCACCAACTTTCTCACCTGCGTCCCCTTACCACTTCCATCAATCCCATCAACTACTATAAACATGATTATTTTTATTTAGATATACTTAAAAATATAATATGGATTTTTAAAAAATAGGCAATATTTGGCAGTAAATTATAAAACTACCATAGTCACCAAACTATATCAAGAATATTTCTTACGTTAATACAAAACAGAAGATTAGGACTTAATAAATAGTGTTTTTTATACGCTTGTAGTTAATTTAAATATATATATTTTCTCTTATATTAGTTATAGATATTTTTAATAAAAATAGTGTTATAAATACACTTATAATATCTACTATCTATATATCAACATAGGTAAACAGAATAATATATTTATGTAATAACTCTTATTTATTCCCTATATATAAGGAAAAATAAATTATTATATAAAAATAGTTTTGACATATATAAATATACTTATAGGATAGTAAGTGTAATATAAACGCTTAATAAATAGTATATTCCATATATGGATATATATGAACGAATCGAATTTAAGTAAGTGTAATATTTACATATACTATCTCTTAACCAGTATTATTATGAATACACAAAATGAGTACTCCTTACTAATTGATACACTCGCATGTCAACGAAAATACGGTGTAGATACATATGTAAAAGGTAGAGTTCAATCCCTCGTCGCTTGAGAAAAACAAGGACTCCCAGAAATAGATAACCAATAATATTAACCTGAGCCACTATGCAATTACCAAGTCTAAACCCACATGATGCGATCACTATCGTAGATCTTCAAAAGACATTCGCTGAAAATCAAGAAAACGAAGATCCTGGAGCGCTTATGGTAAGAGATACCAGAGACCTAGCCACTCCAACAAATCAAGTGGTATCACAATTTAAAACAGCATGAGCACTGGCACTCGCCTCTCTCGAAAAACATGACTTTTGACACATATCGTTTGCCTCTAGTTTTATCTGAAAGAAACCAATTACAGAAGTCGGTCCTGAAGACTCAAGAGCATTCATCACACATGATGAAGTAACCAGTTGGACACTAGAGCAAAATTGAATTTCTGAATCTGCAAAGTTCACACTAGAAGAATTAAAAGCATATATGGAAGTTAGATGAGTAGAGGCGATGTGGCCTGATCATTCAACTCCATGATATGAAGAAGAATTTATTACAGGGTTTGACCAGTCACAACTCGATGAAATCTTCATTAAATGAGATGAAATTGCTGAGCATACCTATTCAGCCTTTGCGGCTAAAAACAAACAGTGAATTGGCTTAGCCGATTACATGAGAGACAAATGAATCAAAAGAAACTTTGTTAGCTCACTCGCTACTGACTTTTGTGTAAAGAACACCGCTATAGATTCAGTGAAAGAAGGATTCAAGACCTACCTACTACTGGCACTCTCTCGAAGTGTGTATCCAGAAAATGAAGCAGAAGATCTCACAGAGATGCAAGATAGCTGAGTGATAATCATTCCAAAATAATACAACCTTAACCTAAAATATTATGAACCATGCTCTTATACAAGACTTCTATACTCCTGAAGATATATTCGCTGTAGCGCGGAATGAAGCAGAAGTATCAAATCTAATAAATAACGATGTCTATAAATTTTATATGTTAGATTTCATACTCAACCATCCAGAATATGCAAAACTACAGGTTGAATGGAAAATGACTATTCGTAGTAAAGATGTGAAAACAGCTCAAGTTATCCCAGAAGAAGATCTCATCCATCAACTCAGAGCTACTCAGAATATTGAATGAGTACCAGATGAAGATCTAGACTATCTCAAATCAATACAAAACGCTTCATGAGAATCAAGATTCAGTCAAACTACCATAGATTTTTTAAAAACTTTCAAACTCCCTGATTTTAATGTTGAACAAGATGGGAATGGAAACTATGAAATGACCTTTAGGTGAAGTTGGCAAGAATCAATGATGTGGGAAATATTTGGACTAAAAATCATCAATACGCTCTATCTCTATAATTATATTAAAAAAGCTGAACTCAGTGATCTAGAATTTAATGAAATTATTCAAACGACTCTATCGCGACTCGTAAAAGATATAGAAATATTTAAAACTGAGCCTGAAACAAAATTTTCAGACTTTGGGACACGAAGATCCATGAGTACAGATTTTCAGATGATTGTGAACAAGATTTTAGAAGATCAACTCCCGGGGCAATATCTATGAACCAGCAATCCCCTTATCGCAAAAGAACTCGGACACGAAAGAGCTATTGGGACAAATGCTCATGAACTGAGAATGATTCCAACAGCTCTCTACGATGACCCTCAAGATATTATCGATGAGATGTACAACATAGATATCAAATGGCAAAAACACTTTCCCGACCTAGCTATATTGCTTCCTGATACATATGGAACTACTTTTTACCAAAAAAATGCCCCTAAAACCATTATAGAAAACCACAGCTGAAATCGGTTTGACTCAAAAGATCCCATGATCGCCATACCTGAATATATCGATTGGTTGATCGAAAATGGACAGGATCCCATGTTGAAATCTGCCATTCCTAGCGATGGACTAAATGCACAGAAAGCTGTAGATATTACTAAAAAATTTAAAGACCAAATATGATCTCTCTCATATGGTATTGGAACAAATCTGAGCAATAATACCAAGTGAACTTGGCCAAGAGAGGTAGAACCATTTGGGCCATTTGGATCATTCTCTGTCGTCATTAAACCAAGCAAAATTCAGAGACCAGATTGAGAATGGGTCAGCACAGTCAAGTTATCTGATAACCCTGATAAAGCTGTATGAAGTAACCAAAGAGTACAAAAATTTAAAAACATATTCTGATCTGAATGAGTGCAAAGAGAAGACGTACTCGTTTAACGAACCATTATATTATTAATTTCTTAAACAAAATATTATGAAAACTATTAACAAAACTACATCACTTGAAACATTAGAAATGCCGAATCGAAATCTAGACTATGAAAAAGTAGCAAACGATATATCTAGGTGGATATGAGCCCAAGCAGTCAACGCATGAGATAAAGGACTCGTAGTTGGAGTATCTGGCTGAGTTGATTCAGCAGTGGTATCAACACTCTGTGCTATGAGTGGCCAAGCACTCACTGTGCTAGAACTACCTATTCATCAAGCAGTAGACGAGGTATCAAGATCTCAACAGCATGTAGAATGGTTAAAAGAAAAGTTCTCAAATGTAACGTCTCAAATAATAGATTTAAGTACAGTATTTGATGCAATGCAAGAATTGCAGTATCCAGGAGATGATGAAGCAAGTGAATACTTAGCATGAGTTAACCTTCGATCAAGATTAAGAATGTCACAACTATATTCCACAGCAAACAGGAAAAATTCTATGGTCGTATGAACATGAAATAAAGTAGAAGATGATGGTATTGGGTTCTTCACCAAATATGGAGATGGTGGTGTTGACTTTAGTCCCATCGCACCATTCTACAAATCAGAAGTAAGAGAAATATCAAGAGTAATATGAAATGCCCTAGAATTATCAGATGCGGTAGCAACTGATGGACTCCATACAACATGAGCAACTGATGAAGATCAAATTGGTGCTACATATCCAGAACTTGAATGGGCTATGGTTGAATATGATGCATGAAAACGAGAAAAAGATTTTGAAAACCGAGCAGAAGAAGTCATCAAAATCTATACTCAAAGACATGAGGCAAATGCCCATAAAATGAAGATGCCACCTGTATTTCCGCTCGATCAATAATATAAAACTTAATATTTTTTAAGAAAATCTTATATGAAAACTATAGTCACACATCCAAGCTTTGATTATATGCAAGAGGAACTCCTAGAAAATCCAAATATTCGAGTATGTCAGAGACAATGGGAGTATTTCGATGATGAAGAACCTCATTTTCAGATACAGGAACAAAATTGAGAAATAGAATACCAAGATGTAACATATATCTGAGATTTCTCTCATACCTCTAAATTATTTGAAAATTACTCTGCTATCAGAGCCATATTAGATTGAGTCCCAAATAAAGTAAGAATTATTGTTCCCTACTTTCCTGTATGAACCATGGAAAGAGCTGATAAAAAATGAGAAGCTGTAACGGCAAAGTATCTCGCAGATATTCTATCTAGCCTCCCTTCAGGGCGAAGCATGAAAACGTCTATACATCATCTAGACATACACAACCCTGTCATCAAACACTACTACGATGCCTGAAAAGTAACTCCCGAATTGCATACAGCTATGTCCCTTATAAAAGAAAAGATTTCACCCGAGACAAATATTATTTTCCCAGATGAATGAGCCTATAAGCGATTCAAAAATGACTTTGAATGATACAATATTATTGTGTGTGAAAAAAGAAAAGAAGATGGAATCAAAACAGTAAGAGTAAAGGAGTGAAAAGCAATATGAACACATGGAATTATTATAGATGACTTAGGTCTATCAGGATGAACCTTAATAAAATGCTCTGATATAATACGAGATATCTGAATTCAAAAATGTGATGCCTATGTGACACATGGTCGATTCCCAAAAGAGTCTTACAAACAAGTTGCAGAAGCATTTGATACTCTCTATACAACAGACTCCATACCAGAAAATATCCAGAGATCAGAAGAAGTAACAAATATAGAAGTCCTAAAAATCGCATCACTCATACAAAAAATTATTTCTAAATAAGCCATTATGAAAAATACACTCGAAACAATAGCTGTATTTGGATGAGCTCTTAATCCTCCTACGCTTGGACATACTCAAATTTTATCTCAAGTACTCAGTGAGACAACAGTTGATAAAATCATACTTTCACCAGATTGAAAGAGAAATGATAAAGATTATGGAATAGAAGATAAGCATAAAATAAAAATTGCATATTTATATGCTGAAAATTTACAAAATCAATGATTTAATGTTGAAATGGATAACCACTTCCTTGAATGAAAAAATAATGGACCAACTACCACTATAGCGGTTGATCAATATTTTAGAGAAAAGTACTGAAATGACATATGGCATATTTTTTGATCAGACGTAGCCCCTTGAATGAAAAATTGGGAATGAAATGCAGATCAGTATATTGAGAAAAAATTGCAAAAAATCTTTCTCTGACGACCCGGCTATCCACTAAATGCAGACAAACATTGAATCGAAAATTATGAATACATAGATAATAAATTCATAGAAAATATTTCTAGCACTATGGTTCGAGACATGATCAAGAATCAAAGAAAAGAAGTAGCCGAAATCATTTGATCAAATCAGATCCTAGATTACATACAAGACAATAATTTATATACGTAAATATATAACTATGTGAAACATAAACGGAAGTGAAAACACACATACTGGAAAATTTGTAAAACTCGACCTACTCGATGTAACATATCCAAATGGAAATACATGAAAATACGAGGCTGTTTCTCGGATGTGAAGTAACCACACCGTGTGAGCTCTCATCGAAAACACTACCCATAATACATTATTACTCATAGAACAATACAGACCTATTCCTGACAAAAATATTATTGAGTTAGTCGCTGGAATATGTTGAGATGCAACAGACCTAACAAACGAACAAAATATGCGCAAAGAGATTCATGAAGAATCTGGATACGTAAAACAAAATATCAAACTCGTATTAGAAAACATACATAAATCTCCTGGACTGACTGCAGAAATGGAAGATTTGTATCATGCGACCGTCACATGAGCAAGATGACCTCAGCAATTACAGTGAAACGAAGACATTACAGTTCATGAATTTCCAAAACAAGATCTCAATCAATTTCTAGCATCAAAGATAAAAGAAGGTTGTGGGATATCAAGTTGAGTGTACGCTATAATTGGAGCGCTACATAGCAGGTGAATAGATATACTTAGCTAAGACTTGAAAAATATAGTATATCGATATAATGAATGTAATACATACATTTAATATATTTCTCAATGAACTACTTGATCAAAAAAGAAGACATGATGGACCTTTGGAACACAAAGCTAACCATCCCAATACCATCTATGGATATTGTTATCTTTACCATCTATAAAAATGAACTGTGTGTCGTACTCGATAAATTTGAAGATGGATGACATGTTTTACCAGGTAATATATTAGCTGCAGGATTTTCTCTAGAAGACAACTTTGACGCAATGTTGAAAAGAAAAACAGGTATTACATGAGTATATAAAGAACAATTATACACTTTTGGTAGCCCCACCAGAGATAAAAGATGACATGTGATATCTATAGCTTACTACGCACTGGTTGGTGGAGAAGAGTTTATTCAAAAAATAGATTTTACTAAAGTAGACCTGATAAAATACAGTGATATCAAGCAAGCACAAATATTTTATGATCATAAAGAGATCATAGACTATGCTCGAGAACGACTCAAATCAAAACTTTTATATACTAATGTAGCAAAAGAAATACTTAAAAAACACTTTCGACTTTCTCAATTACGTGAAGTCTATGAAATAGTATTAGACAGAGAAATTGATCGAAGAAATTTCCAGAAAAAAATACTCAAACTCGATATTATTGAAGAGACCTGAAAGCTCGACAAAACAACAAACAGACCAGCAAAACTCTATAAATTTACGAATGACAAAGTAAAAGAGTTTGATATATTTTAATATATCATGCCTATTTCAAAATAAATAAAAAAACCAAGAGAATAACTCTCTTGGTTTTTTTATTTATTTCTATAATACGGGTTTTTCTTCTCCTCCTTTGATTCAGGAGTCAATATTTTTTTGAGCCAACCACCTTTATTTTCCTTATTATCTGTGTTGTATGGATTTGAGTTTTTTTCTGGTTCACTGCTGTTCTCATATTGAGCATCAGATCTATTTTTTTGAGCGATTTCTGATCTTTCTTCAGGAGTTTTTACTCAAAATGTTCTGAGTAACATTCCAGCATATTTTAGTATTACATAGCGTCCTTTAAGCTTAGGTGAAAGCTTATCGTATGCTGAATCAGAGAT
>Ga0075466_1000131_pt1 | contig 25845 bp, 27 predicted proteins | sample DEB08_DNA_16_FD_71486 | JGI IMG/M metagenome (GOLD analysis project Ga0075466, IMG submission 71486) | Aqueous microbial communities from the Delaware River and Bay under freshwater to marine salinity gradient to study organic matter... | ecosystem: Environmental > Aquatic > Marine > Coastal ... | reverse complement strand
CAAGCCATAATCCCAAAGCATTGATAAATTTTCATATCGGCGTTGATAAAATGTAACACAAATTAAACAATTTTCGGAATAGTTCATCAAATTGGTCCTCTTTTTTGTGTTGTTCTACAAATTTCAAAAGCTCTCGTTACATGTCCTCCATAAAGCCCTCACGCCAACATGAGAAAAAGCTCCTAGCAGCGCTTCAAGAAGGCATTTGGCCGTTTTGGTCAATCCTCTCATGTCTCTACCCTGGTTTTGAAATAAAAAAATCAATCATGAAAACCCATGACTAACCGGAACAGTTACATAAATAAATTGCGCATGTGAATTCCCCAATAGATAAAGTTTATCCTATCAGTCCTTACGTGGGACTATGGCTGATTATTTAGTTCTGCTTTAAATCAATCATTTAAATGCAAAATCAAGCCTGGCACAATAAATGAGATCCATATCCCATTAAATCTAAAAACATTATGGATCAAGGGAGCCAGGAATTCAGTCTCCCACTAAACTGCTTAATGCTTAGGGGAACACAAAGGATAAGATAATCTAAAGGCAATTGAAAGCATTCCACTTGAGGTTGGAATCCAGCGGGTCAAATTTAGGCTCCAATCATAAGGGTCGGAGCCCCTCCGTTCGAAATGCGATTGGCATCTGCTGCTACTGCTTGAAATTCGGGAGTTGATAATGCGGCGTTTAATGCTTCTTGCGAATCAAATGGCATCACCCACATTTTGTAATAAGCAGGTTCTCCAAACGGTCCCAAAACAAAAGCCGTCATGTCAGCGGGTATATTCAATTTTTTATTTAAAAATAGAATGTGTTCATTATAATCTGAATTAAACTTTTGAACATCTTTTGGTTGTGGATATAATACGACTAATTTCATGATGATTTTGTTAAGTTTGGCAATAAATGTGGCGTAAAACTTATTAGGATCGTTCAAAAAATATGATTAACAAAAACAAGTGCTTTTAAACATGTCCGGCTGCTAATAAAAAAAAGCAGTTAATCACTTAACTGCTTTTTGAAGGGTGGAAGACCGGACTTGAACCGGCGACCTCCTGAACCACAATCAGGCGTTCTAACCAACTGAACTACAACCACCATTTATAAAAGAAGGCAAATTTAATCTTTTACCAGAAATATTAATGTTTTAAGGATTAAAAGATAGGCGCTTGCCTTTTATTTTCTCATCAAACTGCCCTGCATCGTACGCAAGATGTCCAGATACGAAAGTTTTTTCTACTTGAGAACGGAATAAAGATCCCTCAAATGGACTCCAGCCACATTTTGCAAGAATATTCTCTGAGGCCACCCGCCAAGGACAATTGAGATCCACCAGTGCTAAATCGGCAAAATAACCTTCTCGAATGAAGCCTCTGTGCTGCACTTTGTAACAAACAGCCACCGCATGACTCATTTTTTCAGCAATTTGCTCCAATGAAATTTTCCCTTGATGATAAAACTCCAACATGGCGACTAAGCTGTGTTGAATCAAAGGTCCTCCCGATGGCGCATGGGCATAAGTCTGGTTTTTTTCTGCTTTTGTGTGGGGGGCATGATCTGTAGCGATCACATCAATCTTATTTAACAAGAGTCCTTCCCAAATTTGGGCCCGGTCCTTGGGCGTCTTCACGGCAGGGTTCCACTTAATCAATGCCCCTTTTTGCTTATAATCTTCATCACTGAACCAAAGGTGGTGAATACACGCTTCTGCGGTAATCTTCTTAGCTGACAACGGTGTATCATTATCAAACAAGGCCAACTCCTTCCCTGTGGATATATGGAGTACATGAAGTCGGGTCCCATGTTTTTTTGCTAAATTCACCGCACGTGATGACGAAAGATAACATGCCTCTGCTGACCGAATGATCGGGTGTTGTTCAAAGGGAATATCCTGACCATATTTTTGAAGGGCTTGCGCCATATTGGTTCGGATGGTCTGCTCATCCTCGCAGTGCGTAGCGATCAGCATAGGCACTCGACTAAAAATACGCTCCAAAGTCTGGGTATCATCTACCAACATATTCCCTGTAGAAGATCCCATGAAAACCTTAACACCACAGACCTGCCGAGGATCTGTTTTCAATACCTCCTCTAAATTTTCGTTTGACGCCCCCATATAAAATGAATAGTTGGCCAAACTTTTTTTTCTTCCTATTTCATATTTTTCTTCCAGCAAGGTCTGGGTCAATGTTTGGGGTTGTACATTGGGCATCTCCATAAAGGAGGTAACCCCTCCGGCAACGGCCGCTTTGGCTTCCGTATAAATCTCCCCCTTATGAGTGAGTCCCGGTTCTCTGAAGTGCACCTGGTCATCGATCACTCCAGGAAATAAATGCTTCCCTGCTGCATTAATCTCTTTGTAATTTATCTTGGGCTCCAATGATTCGCCGATCTGCTCGATACATTCATTTCTTATCAATACATCCTTGTGCGAAACCGTTCCTTCATTTACAAGGGTTCCAGCCTTAATCAAATAAGTTTCACTCATTCGGTTTTCCTTTTATCATACTCCAGGTAAAATTACAAATAAATGACAGGGGATGACCGTACTTTACCGACCTAATTCCTACTTTCATTTGAAACCCCACTTGCATTTGTTTTTATTCCTTTTTTTTTTTAAAATATTCGCCATTTTCATGCCAAATTTGAATGTATTCAATGTTTTTTTTAGACTGACATAAATGTACGGAACCATACATCAAAACTCAGCGCACTTTTTAACCAGAAGAAGTGTTTTCAATTTAAATTTGTGGAAAAATGAATAAAAGGCCTAATCTATCCAAAAATGATCATTGATTTAAACGACCGTGATTCTTTTCAGCATCGACACAACAGTCCTTCAAAGAAAGAAACCGAACAAATGTTAGCCGCTGTTGGGGTAAGCTCCATAGAGACATTAATTGCGCAAACCATCCCCTCATCCATACGCTCGAAAAAAAAATTGGCCTTACCTGCTGCCAAAAGTGAATATGACTATATTAAAGATCTGAAAATAACGGCTCAAAAAAATACGGTGGCCAATTCATTTATTGGACAAGGGTATTACGATACCATTGTTCCCCCTGTCATTCAGCGGAACATCTTGGAAAACCCAGGTTGGTATACGGCTTACACACCTTATCAAGCCGAAATTGCACAAGGAAGGCTAGAGGCCCTCATCAACTTTCAAACAATGGTTATCGAACTGACCGGTATGGAAATCGCCAATGCATCGCTTTTAGACGAGGCTACGGCTGCCGCAGAGGCCATTTCGATGCTTGTACAAACACGACCAAGGCATAAAAAAGAAGCCAACAAACTTTTGGTAGACCAAAGTGTTTTTCCACAGACTCTCGAAGTCTTGACCACAAGAATGACGCCCATTGATATCGAAATAGCCTGTTTGGACTTATCTCAAGCAGATTTATCAGATCCCAGTGTGTTTGGTGTTTACGTTCAATACCCAAATAATGAAGGCAGGTTGATAGATTGGCATGCCTTTAGTGAAAAAGCCAAGTCTCATGACGTTAAGATCGCCGTCGGTACCGACCTCTTGGCATTAACCTTATTTACCCCACCGGGATCTTGGGGAGCCGACGTGGTCATCGGTACTTCACAGCGTCTGGGAGTACCTATGGGTTTTGGAGGGCCTCATGCCGCCTTTTTTGCCACCAAAGAAATTTATAAAAGGAACGTCCCGGGAAGAATCATTGGCATTTCCAAAGACCGCGAAGGCAATAGGGCTTACCGAATGGCTTTGCAAACGAGAGAACAACACATCAGAAGAGAAAAGGCTACCTCCAACATTTGTACCGCACAAGTCCTCTTAGCGGTTATGGCCGGGATGTATGCGGTGTATCATGGGCCTGAGGGTCTCAAAAAAATTGCACTTAAAATACATGGTTTAGCCAAATCTTTCGAAAAAGGACTCCATGAACTCGGCATTACCACACAACAAAACACCTTCTTTGATACTGTTTATTTTTCAGTCGGTGACGCTAAAAAACTACGCGCGCTCGCTGAGGTTCAGCAACTCAATTTTCGATATCATCAGCACCATGAGATCAGTGTTTCTTTTGATGAAACGCATGATCAAGCAGATGTGATTTCAGTGCTTACCGTAGTGGCTCAATCCATAGAAAGGGTGGTGCCAACAGTATCCCCATCTATTGACATTGCTATTGAGGGTCCACTCCGAAGAAAACAAGATTTTTTAAATCATGAAGTCTTTAATAACTACCATTCTGAGCATGAAATGTTGCGCTACATGAAGCGTCTGGAAAACAAAGATCTGTCATTGGTCCATTCCATGATTTCCTTGGGATCGTGTACCATGAAATTAAATGCCACCACCGAGATGCTACCGGTGACCTGGCCAGAGTTTGGTCAAATCCACCCTTTTGCCCCCGAAAATCAAACCCAAGGCTACCATCATTTAATAGAAGAATTACATGCGTGGTTATCTGAAATCACCGGCTTTGCGGGTGTTTCTTTCCAACCCAATAGTGGCGCACAAGGTGAATACGCTGGTCTGATGGTCATCCGTCAATACCACCTCAATAATGGTCATTCTCAAAGAAAAATTGCTTTAATCCCTTCCTCTGCTCATGGGACGAATCCGGCAAGTGCTGTAATGGCGGGCATGCAAGTGGCGATTATCAAATGTGATCCCGAAGGTAATATTGACTTGGTTGATTTAAAAGAAAAAGTCATTGAGCACAGTCAAAACCTCGCCGTACTCATGGTCACTTATCCTTCTACCCATGGTGTTTTTGAGCAGGCTATCATAGAAATATGTGCCTTAATACATGAGCATGGTGGTCAGGTATATATGGACGGTGCCAATATGAACGCACAGGTTGGGCTCACCTCTCCAGGCATGATTGGTGCAGACGTCTGTCACCTCAATTTGCACAAGACTTTCTGTATTCCTCATGGAGGAGGAGGCCCCGGAATGGGTCCCATTGGTGTAGCCCAACACTTGGTGCCGTTTTTACCCCATCGTGGGGAAAAAAGTATCAAATCAATTTCTGCTGCAAAGTTTGGGAGTGCCAGCATTTTGCCCATCTCTCATGCCTACATTGCAATGATGGGAAGTGACGGCTTAACGGCGGCTACCGAGATGGCCATTCTTAACGCCAATTATATAGGAAAAAGATTGGCTGACCATTATCCCGTCCTTTACAAAGGAAATAATGATCGTAATGCGCACGAACTGATCATTGATTGTCGACGTTTCAAAGAGGTGGGTATCGAAGTAGAAGACATTGCCAAAAGATTAATGGATTATGGCTATCATGCCCCCACGGTGTCTTTCCCTGTAGCAGGTACAATGATGATCGAGCCCACGGAAAGTGAAACTAAAAAAGAATTAGATCAATTTTGTGAAGTCATGATTTCCCTTCGCTCTGAGATCGCTGAAATTGAAAGTGGTTTGGTTGATGCCAAGGACAATGTCCTTAAAAATGCACCCCATACCCAAAGAGTTGTTCTAGATGAGTCATGGGCACGTCCATATACCAGAGAAAAAGCAGTATTTCCGATGGCGGGACAACGATTTTACAAGTTTTGGCCCGCTGTAAGCAGAATAGACAGTGCTTTTGGTGATCGGAATTTGGTTTGCAGTTGCCTCCCTATTGAAGATTATGAACCTGCGTCGATAAATTCATAACCTCTTTTAAAATTAATTTATCTAATATTAATAGCAATTATCTAAGATAAACGTCCCTTCAACTCTATTCAGGGAGTCGTAATTCGCTTCCATATAGGCGTTGATACGGCCTAGGTTAACGCCCAACACTTCAATAAAACCAGAAGTAGCTTGATAGCTTTCATCAGTGACTCCTGGCTGATGAAAGGTGATAGAAACATCTGAAGGCACTTGATAAAAGCCTTCCTCAAAAGGAAATTTAAGTGAAATATAACCCCTTGGAGAAAAGGTAATGAGGCACGGGTCTTCTTCAATTTGATCTTCACTGAATAGCTGGGTATCAAATAAATCCGTGGTCACAACTTGCTGAGCCTTTCCATACTGATACCGGTAAGTTGCTCCCGCAATTACGCCCTCCAAAAGTGATGGCTGTATCTTCTCTGGATTACAATGCTGAAAGAACATCATCCCAATAAAAACACTCTTCAACAACTTGCTCATAATATTTTAAAGTTAAAATGCTTTCGATTGCCTGTTTGCTTGGGGTGATGGGTAATTTCTGTCAAGTCGGCCACACCATGGTTGTCTATGGTGATTAAGGTCGTACTTCGCGTACCATACGTCGGTAAATCAATAAAAATAGAAGATAACGCACGCTCCATCTCTCGCGTTATTCCCGTCTCAGGAAGCCATTCCTCCTCGGCCAATTGTTTGTCCAGCATTAAATCTAGTAACGCTTCTTTATCAAATTTTTTATCAATAGAGGCCTTAAAATGCCTTTTTAAATGGTCTAATTTGGGCCATGAAGTATTCAAACTGGCATTGCATAATCCATGTATCCCTGCGGGTACCTGATTGACGATCTCCAATTGATTATTGAGATGAAACAACGCATCCCCTTTTCTGGTCAAAAAATTAAATCCATTATAGGTGATCGCCTGAGTAGATAATTTCCGCATAAACGCCTCACTTGTTTGGGACGACTTCAAAAAATCTATCGGTAAATGTCCCCTACTTTTGGCATTCGGTTGAAGGATCGAAGCTCTAACGTTGGTCACCGCAGCAAAGGCTCCCGACCTATTCATGGCCAGCCACGTACCCCCTGCGCGCAAATCCCGACCTCCAATAAGATCCGGTTCTTCTTCCCAAAAACCCATCTCCAAAGTAGGTCTTTCATAATACTCATCTCGATTGGCCAATAAAATAAATGGGTATTTAGGGTGTGCATGGTGAGCAAATACAATCAAGCACATATATTTAAGGTCTTTATGAAATCATTGTACCAATACATCATCAACTATCTGCGTCAATATTTTGATCTGAAACTGTATGCAAGCATTTTATTATTCCTGCTTATTTTCATCGCTATCAATTATACGCTTGACTTTGAGGCCAAATATATTAAGACCATCTCAAACCTTGGGATAAGATCCTTGATTATGTCTCTTTTTCAGGGTTTTCCTTTTCTGATCACCGCTTTGCTTCTCAATTTCTTTGGAAAAGCCAGTAAATGGCAAAAAGATCCTCGATTTTGGATCACCTTCCTTTTGGGTTTTTTAATTATCGGCCTCTCAAGAGGCATTCATTGGGGCGTTTTGATGCGATGGGCCCTAGCACCTGAAGATTGGTTCCTTCTTAGATCAAGTATCAATTGGGCCATGAAGTTGACAATGGTGTTGGTGCTTTTTGGTGCCTTTTATTTGACTTTCGATACTTCTTTGGGACATTTTTATGGTTTCACTTTTCGAAAATTTAATATGAACCCTTATTTGACCCTACTGGGGATTGCTCTTTTTTTTATCATTATTGGCTCTTTTTTTGGCGATCTTCAATCTTATTACCCCCGTTATAAAGTTGATCATGGCTTGTCCTTTGCTGTGCATCATGAGGTCCCTACATGGGTTTCCGTTCTGATTTATGAAAGCACCTATGCCACCAGTTTTATCACAGTAGAATTCATTTTTAGAGGTTTTTTAATCTATGCTTTTGTTAAGTATTTTGGGCCTTACGCCATCCTACCTATGGTCGCTACTTATTGCTTTTTACATTTTGGAAAACCGGCTACCGAAACGCTTAGTTCGATCTTTGGAGGTTATGTCTTGGGCATCATAGCCCTTAAAAATAAAAACATCTGGGGTGGTGTTATGGTCCATGTGGGTGTGGCGTGGTCTATGGAATTATTTGGATATCTGCAGACAAGATTCTAGAGTTAGTTATAAATTTGAACTATGGAGTATAATATGATTTGGTTTTTGTTATTGGGAATGGCTGCAGGCGTAGCCATTGGCTATTTAGTTGCGTTGGTCAGGTATAAAAAATCCGCTCCAGAGGCCCAAAAAGCCCAGCTTCAGCTCATTATGGAGCAAGACCGTACGGCGTCGCTAGAAAAAGATTTGACTCGAGTCAATGAATTGCTACAAGAGGAGCGCGCAAAAACTGAGAAATTGAATACTGAAAAAGCTACCCTTTCTGCCAATTTCTTGAATCTTCAGGAAAAATTAGACACACAAAAGAAGGAAGTGAGTGAACTTCAAAATAAATTTTCATTAGAATTCAAAAACCTCGCTAACGAAATTTTTGAAGAAAAATCAAAAAAATTCACAGACCAAAATAAAAATAATTTAGGTGAAATCCTCACCCCTTTAAAAGAACGGATCGAAAAGTTTGAGCAACAAGTCACCCATAATAATAAAGAAAGCATACAATGGAACACTGCCCTGCGAGAGCAATTGAAAAACATGACCGCGCTCAACAAACAAATGAGTGTCGATACCGAAAACCTTACCCGAGCATTGAAAGGAGATGCCAAAGCACAAGGAAATTGGGGTGAAATCTTACTGGAGTCCATTTTGGAGAAAGTTGGTCTCACTAAAAATGTGCATTATTTCAAAGAACACAATTTAAAAGCAGAAGACGGAAGTAATCAACGATTGGATTACATACTCAAGCTCCCGGACGATAAGTGCTTGGTGATTGATTCCAAGGTTTCTTTAACCGCCTACACCCGATACATCGAAGAAGAGGGGAAAGAAAAAAAGGCAGAACAGCTTAAACTTCACATGGACAGCATACTCAGTCATATCAAAACATTGAGTGCTCGAAACTATCAAAACCTACATCAAATCAAGCAACCTGATTATGTGATGATGTTTGTGGCCAACGAGCCCGCACTCTTGATGGCCCTTCAACAAGATAACCAGCTTTATGAAAAGGCCTTAGACAAAAACATTGTTTTGGTCTCTACCAGTACCTTATTGGCCACCCTCAGGACGATTTCTTATATTTGGAAACAGGATTCTCAAACCAAAAATGCTATAGAAATTGCACGACAAGCAGGTGCTATGTACGATAAATTCAGTGCTTTTACTGACGACCTCATTAGAGTCGGCAGCAATCTAAAAACCACGCAATCCAATTATGAAGAAGCCATGAAAAAGCTAAGTGAAGGCAAAGGTAACTTGGTCACTCGAGCGGAAAGTCTCAAAAAGCTGGGTGCCAAATCCACCAAACAAATGGATCCCAGAATGATCTCTAGGGCGACCGATGAGGAAGGGGACTCAACTTCTCCTCATTTATTTGCAAACTAAAACCCCTTTTTTACCCTTAACTTTACCTATGGAATTAACTGCTGAAAATAAATTAAAAAAACTGATCGTGGTCGGAGATCGGGTATTGATCAAGCCTTTGAAAGAATCTGACAAAACAACCAGTGGTATTTTGCTTCCACCAGGCGTAAGAGAAAAAGAAAAAATTCAAACCGGTTTCATCGTAAAAGTTGGGCCTGGGTATCCAATTCCCGTACCTATGGATGAAGACGACGCCTGGAAACAAGAAGAAGACCAAATGAAATACGTGCCGCTGCAAGCCAAGGAAGGGGATAAAGCCATTTTCCTTCAAAATGGGGCTTTTGAAGTGACGTATGAAAAAGAAAAATATTTCATCGTTTCACAAGCTTCTATACTTATGCTTGAGCGCGAAGAGGATTTGTTTTGAAAAAAGGGTGCAGGTCCTCCGTTCCTTCTATCGAACCTATCTTTAAGTTTACCAAATGATAGAGTATCCATCAAAGCTGCTTTTTATAAAAACTCAAAACATGAATCTCCCGAATAATCCAAAACCTGAGCAACCCAACAATCCTTTGCACGGTATCAAACTAGCCGATGTGTTGGAAGCCCTTGTCAAGCATCATGGATGGGAAAAAATGGCTTTAAAGATCAATATTAATTGTTTTAAAAATGATCCTTCGATCAAATCCAGCCTGACTTTTTTAAGAAAAACCCCTTGGGCTCGCGATAAAGTTGAAAGGCTTTACCTCCAAATCCCTAAGAGATGATTCTTTTTACGCAGACTTAAATTTAAATCAACAAAAAATACCATACTGCGCACACTGCTTGATGTCTCTTACCTTCTTAGGGTTGAAGAGAAGCGTTATCATCAGGATATAAAACTGCTTGTATATCCCGCCATTTTACCTGCTTGATATTGTTTTGCTCAAGCAAGTCTTGAAACTTTTTACTTGACACGACCTGATAATCTTTCGCACGCCATTTGGCTCCGTAAGCTTCTCGATCTTTAGTGATCGCCTTCATCTCCTCATCATCAAACGCCAAATGGACCAACAACTGATTGAGGCCTGGTTTGATGGATGAAAGGACCTCTGCATAATATGCCTCCATCGCATCTAATTCTGTCCCCTTAAGGGCCATAAACATTTGATCTACCAATACCACCTGTGGGGGCAAAGGGTAGTGTTCATCAAAATGCGGTGCTAAAAGCCTCGGTACAAATACAGGTATTTGATTTTGATGTCCCACTTCTATATACGTTCTAAAAAATGCAGGGTCGAAAAATAAGGTGCCTTCATGACTGTCCATATGGGTCGGCGCCATGCCCAAAGCCCGTGCGTAGTCAATTTGGGCTTGCAGTTCGGCTTGTAGTTCCGCATTGCTCCCCTCTTTAATTACCGTTACTTTCTTTTGATGCAGAAAGCCTTCATCGTCTAGAAGGGTCTCGATCTTATCAGCGGATGCGACACCCGGCCATTTGTAACCGGCCCACTCTGCCGTAAAAGTCAAATGTAAGCCCAAATCAACCTGTGGATGGGCGAGATAATAAGCGGCCACCTCTTCGACGAAAGGCGAAGGCATCATGACACTGGCGGAATTCACAAATCCCTTTGAGAGTGCATCAAAGGACGCTTGGTTCACCGATCGCGCTAAGCCTAAATCATCAGCATGGATAATCAGTAATTTATCCGAGGACGTATAGCCTAGTTTTTGGGCCAGATTTTCATATTGCTTCAACGGTCGATCTGAGTGAAAGATAAAGTTATAAATCAGTCGAGCATCATAAATGGGCGTCTCATTGTGATGGAAAAATAATCTTAATCCTCCCCAGGTCATGAGAACGAGCAGCAACAGTCCTAGCCCTATTTTTAATAACGTACGTCTTGTTTTATATACCATCCAGATTAATTAAGAAACTAAAATACCCCATTTAAAAGCATTTGGCAGTAATTCTTGTTGTTATATCAAGGAAAATCTTATCTGCAGTCATCTTTGCCTACTTCCTACTGCCGTTCCGAATAGGGGCCACCAGTCCCTTCAAACAAAAGTATATGCCCAATATATCAATAAAGCCTGAAACGGGAGCCTGATGGCCGTCGCCGCCACGTGTTGGCCTTTTCTTCGGGCTTTTTGGAAATGGTAAACATTCGCTGGAAAAACCGCCAGCAATAATAGAATCACACCCATCGCCGCATAAGAACGGATCTCACTCACCCACAAAGCCATGCCCAATAATACCTCAACAGCACCCACTACAAAATTCGTGAGCTCTGGATAGGGCACCCATTTGGGTATGATTTTAAGAAAGAATCTAGGTTGGATAAAATGGCTAATGCCGGCCAATAGATACAGTGCAGACATCAATACAAGAGAAATCGATTGGGGTGTTGCCATCAACCTATTGGGGATTTTCTCCAATGAAGTTAACAAAAATTCATAATAACTATACGAAAGTTAAAATTAAAGGGCTTTTTTTTATCCATTTTCACGACTTATTCTAGGGGTAATCTCTGTTTTGGGGCTTATCAAGAACCTTCAGCTTTATGCACACGTTACTTCTACCCATTTGAAAAATATTGAAAACTCCACTGACGATTTAAATTTTTTCTAACTTCGTACCTAAGTGAAATAAACGTAATCCGTTTATTTCCTCGTTGTATGCAATATGATCCAATCACTATGAAAAAACAAAAAAAATTATAAACTGGCTTTTAGGAGGAATAAGTTTGACTTATGCTGCGATAATAATATTTCCTTCTTTCCTTTTTGCAAATAATTTGGAATACAAGAATTTTAATGTGTATTACCATTCCAGTGAAATTAATGTGGAAAAACTAAAATCAGTTTTAGACAAATCACAAAATTTATTAAACAATACTGAATTATTTAAAGCCGGAATAAATCAAGACATCTTTCTTTGTAATAGTTTTAATGAATTTGCTTTTTTTGCTCTATTTTCACGACTGGCGTTTGCTGTACATTATCCGATTACACAAAATATTTTTCTTTCTAAATCTTTAATAACTGAAAATTCTATTTTAAGGAACGGCAAAGAAAATAATAAGAGAACATTAAGTGGAGTTATCGCTCATGAAACTACTCATTCACTTTTGAAAAATAATTTAGGAATTGTAAAATACAAATTCCTCCCTTCTTGGAAAAATGAAGGTTATTGCGACTTTATTGCGAATGAAAGTTCTTTTAACAAGCAAAAAGGATTGCAAGATATCTGTAATAATAAAGATAATTCTGACATTCCATCTTTTAAATATTTTGAATACAGAATAATCACAGAATACTTATTTGAAGAAAGAAAAATTAAATTGGAAAAATTCTTAAACGATGATTTTGAATTGGAAGAAATTAACGAAAATTTAAAGAAAAAATACTGCACAAAACACCGTATATAATTTATTGCTAGTTCTAGCCTACTTACGTAAATCCTCGCGGATTTTCTAGCTGTTTTTGTCTTTGCCAAATTAGGTGCTTAAAACACGCAATAACCCATATAAAACGACATCAAGCAGCCCTATATGACCTTTCGGCAACCATGGCTACCCAGGTCAGTAAGGCCGCCGAACAATGGAATACTTATCATCTCAAAATAAATTATGATACCAACCTAGGCGAGGTTATTTTTAATGACGTTTTGGTGAACTCCTTCCCCCTCAGTGGGCCTGATTGGGCGGCTCTGCTTCAAAAAAGTAAGTTCAATAAATCGGAAGACTATCCTTATTTAGGCGATGCCCGCTGGTACGACTTTGGAACATTTTCGTCAGGCCACATTTGCTTTCAGGACCATTCCGGCAAGGCCTTTTTTCGAAATATTCGGATTAGAGTACTCGATTGAGCAAGACCAAAAGCAGAAAATCTCTCGTTAATTGTAGTGCCGCAGTGTTTAACAACCCTCGGCATCGATGACTTCTAGGTTTCCCGAGATGTCAAAGAATTTCCATGTCACCCGGCGCCCATCTTTATAAAAAATCTCAGACGCTAAGGCTCCATTTTCGTAATATGAGGTCCACTTTCCTTCTTGTGTTTCGGTCGTTTTATTTACATGATATTTGTACACTCCTTGCCTTTTAATCTGGCCATTATCATAGTAGGTGGTCCATACATCAGCAAGTTTGCCCTCTTGATAGTTTCCTTTGGTGATCAATTGGCCTTGGGCTCCAAAATAACTGAAGGCCCCGTTTCTGACACCCTCTCTATAATTTATACTGGATAATAACTGCCCGTTTTCGTAATAGACTTTTTTGGTTTCAAACGGCTCACAAACCTTTATGGTGAGTAAAAAGAGAAATAAACACACAACTTTCATTTTTCAATATAGTAAATAAATATCATTGCCTTCCAAAGAGGTGTTCTTTTCCCCTTCGTCAAAAAAGCGACGATCCCAATTCATACCAATTTATTGAATTTTCAATGCATGACATCCCCGGTTCATGACCGCTGCTTTTTTCGGGCCTTCTGGTTAACCGAAATTCATGGGTAATTAGAAAAGCTTGATGACGGTCTCTTGTTCTATGATAATCATAAAAGCGCTGGTTAAAAAAGCAAAAATTAAATGAACCATATGAGTAGAATTCAACGGTTCAGTAAAAAAAAGGTCACCTATAGCATTGACAAAAACAACTCATTTTTGAGATCCGAGCTTTGAAGGGAAAACTAATAACGGTGAATTAATGACTGCTAAAAGGAATGGTTCCCACGCTCATTTTGAGAATGCGATTTACTTGAAATAAAAAAAAATAAATATTTCAAAAATACTGTTGATTGCCCTCCTTTTTTGGCGCTGCAATGAACCGTCACCCGTAATTGAGACCCTTCGTTTTAATGAGGTGGCCATTCCAAATAATTTGAAAACTGATATCACAAATGGCAGAGTTAGTTCTCAGGACATTGATATTGAAGAAATAGAGGTAAAAGTGGTTACTGATGAGGGTAAAGAAATTATTGGTAAGATGAGGTTTACAATTCCTATTGGAGAGGATAATACACTCATCAACTTTGAGATGACTAACAATATTTTCCAACAAACTGACCTAACTCCTAATTTTTGGATCGATTATGCTAATAATATGGAAACTGAAGATAGCAGGGTAGCCAATGAAACGGCAGACTGCTTACAAGGTTGTAACGGTTATAACAGAGGAGGTGGTAGAGGAGGTGGTAGAGGAGCGTGCAAATTTGGCAATTCAAGTTACGATGGTAGCTATTGCTATTTCGCAACTGTAAGTCTTTTATTTTTTAAGTAAGACCACTTAAACTAAGTGGTCTTACTATTATTTAAATTTTAATGATGAATGAAAGCATTCTGTATCCTATTGTTTTTTACCAGTACAATAACCCTTGTTTTTGGGCAACGAAACATATCAAAGGTTATCATTGATGATGAAACAGGACTGCCCATTGCCAATGCACATATTTATATAGACCGCCAATTTAAAAAGGGCACAAAAACTAATCTGGATGGTAGATTCATATTAAAAGGTGTCTATAAAAATGAAGTGGTGGAGATAAGCCATATCTCTTATGAATCATACAAAAAAGTTGTAGAAAAAATCACAGCGGATAGGATACCATTAGGGTTTCAAAAAAATCGGTTGGCCTTGATGAAATTATAATACATGCAGCATCTGGATCAGAGATAATGGCAAGAGTCATCAATGCAATCACTATGAATCATTTTGTGGAACCCGTTATGTACAGCGTTTATGTGAGAACATTAGAATACGAGCAAGATTACTCAGAACTTCATATGCTAAGTGACTATTTCATGGATGTTTATCAAAATGCAAGAAGTAATTCCAAGTTTGACCTATTAAAAGTAAGGGTCAAACCGTTTTCTGATGCCGGCAAAAAACATCTTAAGGACATGAGGATGATCAATGGAATAGCTATTCATGTAGATAATATTTTCAAATATCAATACGCCATATTCAAAAATAAAAACCTCAAAAAATATAATTTTGAAATTTTAGAGGACAGTAAAGAGGATAAAAATCTAATCAAGTTGCATTGTTTTTCTAAGAAAAAAGAAGAATTTCACAGCATCATTTTATGGATTTCAAAGTCATCATATGCGGTTCAGAAAATGGTTAAATTTTATTCGGAATCAAAAGAAGAATTTTATGAAATTAGATTCAAAGAGGTTAAGGGCAAGTGGTATTTGGACTATTCTAAAAGAAAAATATACAGTGATTTTTATACTATATGGCAACCTGAATCAAAGTCTGTAGTTGAAAGAACTGCTATTTACAATATCAATTCCGCAAAATCATATGACAGCAAAATATTTAAACCCACTTTTATTCAGGTTGATCAAATAAAACGTCATTCTAGCCCTTGGTTAGATGGGTTTTGGAATGACCATAATTATGTCCCTCTTCCTGAATGGATACAAAAAAAAAATAGATAATGTTCCCTAATGTTGCACAACAAGACACATTAAATAAAAAAAGGATTTATGTCCGATTGTTATTCTAACTCTTTGGGATCAGGCTAATTATTTTTCGTGAAATTGAGGTTCGATCATGTTTTTTTCGGTCAACTTCCCTGTGTGGGGATAGAAATGCTACTTTATTTATATTTGGTGTCTGCGAACCCTCTTTCGTAGCACTAGAAGTTGGGTCGCGATTAAAAACAAGATGTGAAGTCAAAGAAGCACACAATTCTTGATCGCAGCGCATTTATTGAAATAAGCACCACAGCCGTAGGCACCGCACTAGCCCCATTACCTCTATGACCACCCGTTAAATGCCAGGGCCAAAACAGTTGAGGGCGCTTGCTATCATGATTGTCCCGATCAGTGCCGTTGGGAAGAGCCATAGATGAAGTGGCAATACATGTTCGAAAGAGAAACTTAACGCACAGAACAAAAAAGCCACCAACAAAAGATAAAAAACATAGGGCTGATCTGCAATCCGAAAGTTCGTCGGTTTCTAGAATGCCCACCAATTATGATTTAAATTTAAGAAACGATCTTAGCTCGTCGGTAATGAAAAGCAAGGTGCTATTTACTCCCTACGTTTCTTACCATGACGTTGATAACCATAAAAACATGTATCACTTACTATCTAAAATCATACTCATTGGCTTGTTATCTTCTTCTTTCAATAATGTGTTTTCTCAAACAGACACACTAAAAAAAGACCAGGTCGTTATCATTAAAATGAAAAATGGCGATGAATACAAAGGAGTCCTATCAAAAAAAGACAATGGGAAAATCCTCTTAAAAACGATAAATGGTGAATTTAATTTGATTGCCTTAAATGTACGTTCAATAGTGAACCATGATTATGTGGGAAAATTTGAATTTGCTAATCCGCATGATACGAGATATTTTTTCGGGCCAACCGGCATCCCCATAAAAAAAGGGAAGGGGTATTATCAAAACATACTAGTTACCACAAACTTTTTCAATTATGGCATCACGGAAAACATATCAATTGGCGGTGGTTTTGAGTTTATTTCAACGGTTCTCGGCTCTCCAATTTGGTTTCTTACCCCTAAAGTAGGATTTGATATTTCAGAAAATATTCATGTTGGTGGAGGATTTATCATGGCAGGCTTTGCTGATGAAGGAACCGCAACTTTGGGGTATGGGGTTTTTACCTTAGGACAATCTGAGACAAACCTGTCTATAGGAGCAGGCTATGGCCTCATAGATCGGGAATTATCGGATTATCCCGCCATAATGATCTCCGGAACTCATAGAATCAGCAAAAGTATTGCACTGCTCTCAGAGAACTATGTGATTCCAAATAGCTTTTATTTTGGTATTCATGGCATTAGAATTCTCTCCAAGAAAAATTCTTTTGACATTGGAGCGATCGTTATCCCTGAAATCAGAGTAGTTATCCCTGCTTTGCCATATGTTGGCTATGTCAGAGTATTCTAATCATAAACGATTACCAATAAAAAACAGACGGCATTAAAGCGCTCGCTGATTTATGCCTTGACGCATATAATCCCAATCCCTTCTAGACTAGCTTATGGTTATTTATTAACCTTGATTGGTTTCAGTATTATTTTTCTCAAAAAATAAAAACTTTGCAAAGCAATATCACAAACACTGCCACAATCAAGCAAAAATCAAATCTTTAGAAAAACCGAAATTAGCTTGAGCTGAAAAAGCCCAGCAGTATAATTTCAACACTATTTTCTTCTTTATCAAGAAGAAACTGAAAAATAATCGACGAGACTCAATAATCAGAACAATTAAACCAAATAGTAAACGCAGATCTTTTTATTGGGGAAAAAATACAAAAAATTAGTGTTTATTTATCCACAACTATTCATACAGTAAAACCGATTTTAGAAATAAGAAAAAAATAATTCAAAACGATGCTGCCTAAATTTCTCTTCATTTTTAGTCTAATTACATGGGTGTCATTTAATGTATGAGTACCGATGAGGCCCTTAAAATGGGTGCCGTGGATCTTACTCCTATCCATGTGTGTTGGATTCTTGATCGAGAAGACCGAGCTGATCTTTAAATTATTAGAATTGTTGAACCGAGAATGATTGCTGCAGATTTTAGAGGTCGTTCAATTGATTTTCAAACTAGAGAAATTGCCGATTATCAACCAATTATTGGAGCATTAATGAAACAATGGCAAAACCCTGAAAATGCCAATTCACCAGCGGTTTTGGTTGCGGATGTAATTTATACCGCCGTAACTGATGATAGTGAACAACTAAGATATAGCGTGAGCGATGAGGCAAAATTCTTGCTAGACAGTAGAAAAAAGCGGTTTGATGATGAGTCCATTTCTATGATAAAAAATCAAATAGGACAATGAAACGGTAGTTCACCCTATGTATAAGCACTAGCGGTTTGAGTACCCTCTCAAGTCGTTTTTGTATTTAATTAAGTATCTTGTTTTCCAAACAATTAGTGCATATAAATCCGCTACTGCTCTTGTGCTGACCCTTAAGTGCAATTGAATAAAACAATGAGTGAAACAGTCTAAGGTAATACTTCCAATAATCGTAATCTCTCAGTTCTGCTGCACCTCACTTTGGTTTGCGGGGAATGGTGTGATGGGTGATTTAATAGTTAATTTCCACCTTAAAGACAGTGCTTTAGGCCACTTAACCTCAGCGGTACAATTTGGTTTTATTTTAGGTACACTGATCTTCGCTATTTTTACTATTGCTGACCGTTTTTCGCCGTCAAAAGTCTTTTTAACCTGTGCTTTACTCGGCTCCTTATTCAATGCCGGGGTGATATGGGAAGGAAACAGTTTAGCAAGTATCACTTCACTTCGTTTTATTACCGGCTTCTTTTTGGCCGGTATATACCCAGTAGGGATGAAAATAGCTGCTGACTATTATGAAAAAGGATTAGGGAAATCACTTGGTTTCTTAGTTGGTGCATTGGTCGTTGGCACTGCCTTTCCCCATTTAGCGAAGGAAATGACGAGCGCTTTTCCATGGAAATCTGTCCTCATATTAACTTCATCTCTTGCGGTGATAGGGGGTCTATTAATGTTTATAATGGTGTCTGATGGCCCTTACCGAAAATCTGGAAACAAGTTAGATAAATCGGCCTTTCTAGGTGTCTTTAAAAATCACGAATTTCGTTCTGCCGCCTTCGGTTATTTTGGTCATATGTGGGAGTTGTATGCCTTTTGGGCATTTGTCCCGATCATATTAAAGACATATAGCATGGGACATCCTGAAGCTACATTTAATATTCCGTTATTGTCATTCCTGATTATAGGAATAGGAGGATTGGCCTGTGTCCTCGCGGGATATCTCGCACAAATATTAGGAACTAAACGAATAGCATTTATAATACTTCTCTTATCTTGCTGCTGCTGCCTTATCTCTCCTTTGATGTTCATGACTGAATCTGAAAGCTTATTTATTGGGTTTCTTTTTTTATGGGGCATGGTTGTTATTGCAGACTCCCCTCTTTTCTCAACGCTAGTCGCTCAAAATGCAGCAGCAGAAATAAAAGGGACCGCACTTACCATTGTGACTTGTATTGGTTTCTCAATAACAATAATTAGTATCCAGCTTCTCAATGTCTTGCAGGCGACAATGAACCCAATATATATTTATACAACATTGGCATTAGGCCCAATAATAGGTTTGATTGTATTGTCCGAAAAGAACAAACAGCACCTAACAAAACCTAAACTGCATTGAAATGCCGTTTAATCAACACGCTGCCAATAATTTGAAAAAAAGAGTTTACAAATGAACCTATTGAGCACCCTATTATTTCTTGTTCCATTTTTAGGCTTCGGTTAAACTGACCCCCCCCTCAAAAATCTAATTCATCTCAATTTATTGGCACTTCAAGCCATACACGACCTTGTTCATGACATTCCTCTTTTTTCGTGCTTACCTTTGATATAATTTAACAAGGCGCTTCTTGATGATTTTTTCTTGCCCGTGCTTAGGTAATTTAAACTCATCATGAGATAAGGGAAATAAACGTAATACGTCTATTCCCTCGTTGTTGTCATAAGCTATGTATCTTAACGAACATAAAAAATATAATATCATGAGTAAATCCTTTTTCCTTAGTCTTTATCTGTTAATTATTATTAATACGTGTTTTAGTCAAGAAACCAAGCCTCTCTGGTCGGGGAAAATTCCTAATCATCAAGAAACTGATGAAGTTGAAACTCAAAAAAATGGAGATATATTATGGATAGAAAATGTACAGAAACCAATCCTTGAAATTTACCTCCCAACAAAAAGAAGTGCAACGGGAAAGGGAATTGTGATATGTCCAGGAGGAGGATATCGAGGTTTAGCATATGATTGGGAAGGAACTGACATTGCAAAATGGTTGAATTCTAAGGGAATTGCAGCATTTGTATTAAAATACAGATTGCCAAAATCTAAATCTATAATTTTGGGTCGTAAAGCTCCATTACAAGACGCCCAAAGAGCTATAAGGCTAGTAAGGTATCATTCTGAAAAATGGAATGTAACCAAGGACCAAATAGGGATTATGGGTTTCTCTGCTGGTGGTCACTTAGCCTCCACATTGGGAACTCATTACAATGATGGTGAAAATTTTTTACCCAGCACTATTGACTCTTTGAGTGCACGACCTGATTTTATGGTCTTGATATATCCGGTAATTACAATGAAGTCTTCCTATACCCACGAAGGATCAAGAAATAACTTGTTAGGCGAAAATCCAGAACAGGAATTAATTAATTTTTATTCAAATGAGTTACATGTTAATAAAAATACTCCTCCGACCTTTATTGTTCACGCAAGCGATGATGATGCGGTTTCTGTAATGAATAGCATGCTATTTTATCAAGCCTTAGAAAAGGAAAAAGTGTATTCGGAAATGCACATTTATCCAAAGGGAGGACATGGATTTGCTCTTGCGATTGGACAAGGCCACTTGGGAACTTGGAATGATCGCCTTTCTGAATGGATAGATAGTTTAAAGTAATACGACATAAAACATACGACAATGTATAAAAATAATAGCCGGAATAGCTGTAAATTCAAAGGTCGTAGCCCACTTCAGCTTTCTTGTAAATTGACAGTAATGAAGCCCGCATTCGGCTACTATTCTTATACTAAGTGTTATTCTTTTTCCAATATTTATATATAATATATTTTATTTTATTCATTAACTTGACCGTCATAAGCAAGACGTTATAAATGGCAAATTTTAATATTGACGCAAAAAAGGAAAAGGTCTATGACGCCATCGTTATCGGCTCTGGTATCAGCGGTGGCTGGGCTGCAAAGGAACTCTGTGAAAAGGGTCTAAAAACCTTGGTGCTCGAACGGGGAAGAATCGTAGAACATGTGGTGGATTACCCAACGATGAACCTTGATCCGTGGGATATGGAACTCAGAGGCGGACTCACCCCGGAAGAAAAAGAGAAGCATTACAAAAACATCCGTTCTGGGTGGGTGGGTAAGGATACCGAACATTTCTGGGCAGACGATGCCGCCAATCCATATACCGAGACAAAACCTTTTTTGTGGCTGCGAGGCCATCAAATGGGGGGCAGGTCCCTCTTATGGGGAAAGCAAACCTACCGATGGAGCGACCTTGACTTTGAGGCGAATGCCAAGGATGGCAATGGGGTAGATTGGCCCATTCGATACAAGGACATTAAGCCTTGGTACACCTATGTTGAAAAGTTTGCGGGTATCAGCGGTGAGGCTATGAACCTTCCACAATTACCTGACAGTCATTTTCTGCCGCCTATGGAAATGAACTGTGTGGAAAAGCATATAAAAGGTAGGATAGAAAAGGAATTTTCGGACCGCAATATGATTATTGGGCGATGCGCACACCTTACACAGCCACATAACGGCAGGGGACAATGCCAAAATAGAAATAGATGTAGTAGAGGCTGCCCCTACGGTGCCTATTTTAGTAGTAATGCCGTTACCCTACCGCCGGCCAATGCCTCTGGAAATCTGACCATTCGGCCATATTCTATCGTGCAATCGTTGATTTATGATGAGGCGAAAGAGAAGGTAACCGGTGTAAGAATCATCGATTCGGAGACAAACGAAGCAATAGAATACTCCTCAAAAATCATTTTTGTAAATGCCTCTACGTTAAGTACAACGCAGATTTTATTGAATTCAAAGTCGAGCCGATTCGAAAACGGATTAGGAAACGATAGTGGTGAACTTGGGCACAATTTAATGGACCATACTTATAGGGTAGGTGCCATGGGCAAGGTAGCAGGTTTCGACGATAAATATTATAAAGGCAGAAGACCCAATGGTATCTACATTCCTAGGTATGTGAATATTGATGAAAATAGTAAATCGGACAAATTCGTACGCGGTTTCGGTTTTCAGGGGGAAGGGTTCCGGGGCGGCAATCCTGCCAATATCGAATCTTTCGGTGCAGATTATAAGGATAGTATCTTAAAACCAGGTCCCTGGGAGTTTTTCATTACCGGCTTCGCCGAGTGTTTACCCTACCATGATAACCAAGTAACCTTAAATGGTGATGTTTTGGATAAATGGGGGCAGCCTACTTTGTCCATTGATGCTGAGTTCAAGGCAAATGAAAAAGCTTTGAATAAACAAATACAGGAAGATGCAGTAGAAATGCTTCAAAAAGTGGGCTTAAAAGATATTCTCGGTTTTGATAAGGAGCATCCACCCGGTTATGGCGTACATGAAATGGGAACGGCACGTATGGGCCGGGATCCAAAAACATCCGTATTGAATGACTTCAATCAGGTACATGCGGCCAAGAACGTATTCGTAACCGACGGTGCCTGTATGACCTCCTCATCTTGTGTGAACCCCTCATTGACGTATATGGCACTTACCGCTAGGGCAGCGAACCACGCCGTTTCCGAATTGAAAAAATTAAACTTCTAAGTTATGGAGAGAAGAAAAGCATTACAACGAACAGGGCTATTGGCGGGAGCTGCCGTAATAATGCCTTCTTTATTATCCCTATTTCAATCGTGTAAAACGGAAAGCCGGTTAGACTGGCAACCTGCGTTTTTAAAAGAGGAAGAAGTCAAAACCATATCTGCTTTGTTAGATATGATACTTCCACGTACCGAAACACCAGGGGCATTAGATGTAAAGGCGGATATGTTTATCGACAAGGTATTCGCAGAGACCTATGATATAACAGGGCAGAAAAACATTCGGGCCGAAATCGCCACATTTAACGCTGATTGCAAAAAGAACTTCGGGGCCATATTTACAGATTTGAACGAAGCCGATCGGACCAAGGTGTTACAGGAAGCCGAAACTACTTCGGAAAAATTCAACCCAGGCATTTGGGGTGTTTCCCTTGGGAAACAAAAGCCGATCGGGTTTTACAGATCTATGAAATCGATGGCCATTTGGGCCTATTTTACTTCTGAGGAAATGGGTAAAAAAGTATTAAGCTACGACCCCATTCCGGGTAACTACGACCCATGTAAACCGCTCTCAGGGGTGGGCAATCGCTGGAGTTTATAGTCGCCGCCTGATCAAATGAAGGTTAACCATATCTACTTCCTTGATGACGCTTTCTTCCTATTTAAAATTTGATGTTGGATTCCGTCCATAAGATAAAAAAGGGACGAACAACAAGGTATAAAAGCTAGCGGTTTAGATATAGACTCGACTCGTTGTGCTTTCAATTTATTATCTTGGTTTATGAAGGGTAAGAGGGTTTAGTTCCAATACTGCTCTTGTGCTAACCGTTTGACAAAATCAGATAGATTATGAAAATTAATTTCAACCCATTAAAACCTAACTTTTTCAAGGAATTAACCTCTAAAGTTGCTATCACGCAGATAGATTAAATCATTTTAAAAGGAACCTCAATACTTAAAGAGATATGATACTTGAAATGGCCATTTTAAATGTGAAAAAGGGATTAAAAAATGTATTTGAACAAGACTTTATTGTGGCAAGTAAATATATCAGCTCGATCAACGGATATAACGGGCACACATTACGAAAATGTTTAGAACAAGAAAATAAATATATTTTATTAGTGGATTGGAAAAATTTAAAAAGTCATCAAATAGGCTTTCGTAAATCAGATGCCTATCTAAAATGGAAAGAATTATTGCCCAATTATTATGCCCCTTTTCCAACGGTTGAACATTATGAAACGATCTTTCAAAATGAAAAAAAGAACTCAAAAAAGGTGTAAAAAAGGCGTTCACTTTTTGGCTCTCTCGAAAAATGAAAAAACAACCATAAAAGCGCCAAATAATACGTTCCTTTACTAATGGATGAATCGGCTAAAGTTCAGCCAAAAACAGATTTTAAATGATCGCTTGTGATTTAACATGAATCCTACAATAAAAAACAGCCTCCTATTTGGGGGTTTATTATTAGTTAATAACTTTTTGATTGCCCAAGTAGTGCAGCCCAATATTATAATGATTGTGGTGGATGACATGAGATATGATGAATGGGGTGGGGGGGGTCACACCTTTCTTAAAACGCCGACCATTGACGCCTTGGCGGAAGAAGGAACTCAATTTAGTCGGGCTTATCATGCGGTTCCTTTGTGTTCGCCCAATCGTGCCAGTATTCTTACGGGTCAGTACCCATCTAGACATGGTATTATAGATAACACTTCTCGGAATCAGGCCAGCTTCATGCTTGACCTTTTTCCTAAATACCTGCAGGCGGCAGGTTATAAAACCGCTCATGTAGGTAAATGGCATATGGGAAATAGTCCAAAACCCCGACCGGGATACGATTATTGGTTATGTATGGAAGGCCAAGGTAAAACGTATGATCCGAAACTCTATGAGGGTGGACAAGAATATCAATATGAAGGATATATCACTGATATTTTTACCGAAAAATCTGTGGCTTTTATTAAAAAATCTGCTGAAAATCCCTTTTTTCTCTACATAGGGCATAAAGCGGTTCATCCAGAAGCCATCCAACGAGATGATGGTACAACAGATTTATCTGTCCCAAAAGTATTCATTCCTGCTGCCAGACATAAGGGAACCTATGCAAACGAAATGTACCAAAGAAGTGTTTCCCATTCGCCATCTGGTCGTTCTGATGAGGGTAAGCCCGTAGTTCAAAATGCCTTTAAAATCCGAAACGAAACGATGCAAAAAGACTCACTATGGATTACGGCATTGGACTTGGGTGTCTCGGAACAATCTATCAGAGATCGAGCAGAAATGATGTTGGCCGTAGATGAAAGTCTTGAGAAGATATTAGCGACTTTGAAAGAATTGAACATTGATGATCAAACTGCCATTATCCTGACAAGTGATAATGGTTATTTTTTTGGGGAACATGGATTTTCACTTGAACGTAGAATGCCCTATGAGGAGTCTATAAAAGCTCCACTTTTTATAAAATATCCTAGTTTGGTTAATCCTGTTTCCAATGTGAATGGGCTCGTACTTTCCATTGATCTTGCGGCTACTGCGCTAGATATTGCCAACATTGACATTCCTAATTCTATTCAAGGAAAATCCCTACTTCCCTTAATACAAGGGGAAACGGAATCGATCAGGCCAGTGGCTTTTATCGAATATTACAGCCATGAAAATCCATTCCCTTGGACGGCTCAAATGGACTATAGGGTGGTGGTCAGTGATCGATTTAAGTATATTAAATGGCTAAGATTTGATGAGGCAGAGCTATACGACCTGGTCAATGACCGAAATGAGCTAAATAATTTAATTCATCAGCCAGCTTACCTCAATGTAGTAGAACAAATGCGGCGTGAAATGGCAGAACTTCAGTTAGAGGCATTGGGTTTATGATAAATTGAGACTTATTTATTTTAAAATGACTCCCCAAAGAATAAAATCATACATGAGGAAAATATTAATTTAGACCGCTGGTGACACACTTGGTAACATCCCAAGGATAGTAACCACGACAAAACATACGATATCATAAATAGTGAATATGGCGCTCTATAGACCTCATGAGCAGCCGAACTACACTAAACTCCTTAATACATGTATTTGGCGCCAAACCTGATCAGCTTTCATAGCAATTAAATCATTTCCTTCATCCTTTCAAAACTCATGAAAAACAAGAACCAAGGGTTTCTTGAGAAGTTACAGGTCAGGCAGTAGTAATTGGAATGATGATTCATCAGTTGCGTCTCAAGGATTCAACAAAAAAGTTAAAATAATTCGCAACGAGCATGGAACTTAAACATATCCCATATTTGTT
>Ga0075466_1000128_pt1 | contig 26040 bp, 20 predicted proteins | sample DEB08_DNA_16_FD_71486 | JGI IMG/M metagenome (GOLD analysis project Ga0075466, IMG submission 71486) | Aqueous microbial communities from the Delaware River and Bay under freshwater to marine salinity gradient to study organic matter... | ecosystem: Environmental > Aquatic > Marine > Coastal ... | reverse complement strand
GTGGTAAGAATAGCAGAGGTAATGGCGGGTAGTACCTCCATGGTACCATCAATAGCTGCTTGCATTCGAGTTTTGCCTTTTTCATAATGGTGATAAATATTTTCTGAAATAACGATGCCATCATCGACAAGTATACCAATGACAATGATCATACCAAACAAGGAAACAACATTGATGGTTACATTGAAAAACCCAGCAAATATGAACATCCCTAAAAAGGCAAAAGGCAAACCAAAAGCGACCCAAAAAGCCAATCTCGGCTTAAGGAAGAGGGCCAGAAAAATAAGTACAAGAGTAATTCCCTGTAAGGCATTTTTCAAGAGCAAATTGATACGTTCGACTACTACCACGGATCGATCACTGATGATGGCCAACTGGAGGTTGTCATTTTTATTATTAAAATCAGTTACATAGGCTTTTACATTTTCTGCTACCTCTATCAAATCTTCAGATATCGTAGCCTTGACATTCAATTGGACGGAGGGCTTGCCATTAAAATAAGCTCTATCTGGCGATTCAGACCATTTGTCAGTGATAACTGCAATATCCTGAAGCCTGATGAGTTTACCATTTTCATTGCTTTTTAAAACAATTTGGTCAAATTCTACCCCATAATATTTTCGGTTACTGACCCGAATGAGGTATTCTTCTTGAGAGGTTTTAATAGAACCTCCAGTGACCAAAATATTAGTGGAGGTTATCGCTGCCGCAATCTCTTGAAAAGTCAGTTGATAGGCTCGCATTTTATCTTCGTTCAAGGCAATTTCTATTTCCTCGTCGGGATATCCTGAAACGTTTATTTGTGAGATTCCCTCAAAGCTTCTCAAGTCATCTTCTACCTTTCTTCCAAATGATTTTAAAGTCATTAGGGGAATATTTTCACCACTTAAGACAATAGAAATGGCATCTGAGGTGAATATTTGCTTGGCAATAATGGGGGGCTCCATGTTCGTAGGAAACGAGGGAATCTTGTTCACTGCATTTTTTACATCAGAAAGCGCAGCATCGATATTATATCCTTTAAGCACCTCTATTAATATATTTGCTGAGTTTTCTTTTGAGGTAGAGGTGAAACGATCGATCCCCACAATTCCTTTGAGGTTGTCTTCTATTTTCAAGATGATGCCTTCCTCCATTTCCTGGGGTGAGGCACCCGGATATATTACATTGATAGAAATATTTCTATTTTCTATTAATGGAAAAAAAGACGACTTTAAATTGCTTACTCCAGCCAAGCCCAACACCGTAAAGGCAATAACGATCAACCAACCTGCGATAGGATAATTGATAAAATATTTAATGATATTTCGCATACTTATTTATTTGGTGCGTTGGAGGGCTACTTTCATACCTTGGTAAGCATTGGGAATGGGTCGTTCTACAAAGAGCATACCATCTGTCAGTCCATTAACAACAAGGTTCTTTTCACCCTTGTGAAGTATGTTGATGGGTAGGAGGGTTAAAATACTGTCTTTGACAATAAAAAGTTGGTTCTGATTTACCACAAGTGATCTATTTACTTCAAATGCATGATCAATTTTTTGAACAGGAATGATGGCCTCGAGATACATACCTTCTTTTAAAGAAGGTTCTTTTAGTAGGATGAAAGCTTTAACGGTTTGTGTTTCTTGATCAATTTTCCCATTTACTCGAATGACTGTTCCTGTGTAGGATTGATTTTTCTGGTCAGGTGCATAAACCTGTACTTGCGCTCCTATACTGATGGCTGAAATGATGTTTTTCCCGATATCTACTTGCATTTCATATGCTGAAGGATCAATGAATTCGCCGAGTAGTTGACCCGTCCGAATGACGGTGCCAGCCTCCACCGCTGCTGAAGTTAAGATGCCATCGAATGGGGCTCGAATGAGGTGTTTTTGGTAGATTAATTCTAAATTAATGGTGTTATAATAAGTTGTATAAATATTTTTCCCTGTGATAAAGAATTTTTCTTGATCAGAGGAAGTTTTTGGTAGACTTTTTAAAGGTTGGCTTAACTCAAATTCGTCTAGATACTTCCCCCATTTTTCATATGCTTTGGGGTAATCAAGTCTTAGATCTGGTAAAATGCTGGTGATCAGATTTTGAAGTACACTTTTTTGAGCTTGAAGGTTGGCATAGTAGGCGTCATTGGCCATTTCAATCATAATCTCACCTTTTTTAAAAGCGACACCTATTTTGAACTCTTTGGATCGGACTTTCATGATGCCTTGAACTTCGGCATATAAATTGGTCCTTTTTTTAGCGATTAATCTCCCTTGCTCTCGAATGGAGACTGAGATGGTTTTATTTTCAACTGTTCTCACAGAAGCAAAAGGAAGGGCTTTGATTTCTCTAGATTTAAAGCTTTTTTTACTTGAAATAATCTTTTGAGCTCCGAAGATAGATCCGACGAAGATGATTATTCCCAATACGATAGTTATTTGTCTCATTTTATTTCAGGATAGTGATTGGAAGCTCTTTACGATTTGTAAAGGTGATTATTTGTTTTAAAACTTTGATGGTAGTCTCGATCTCTTTAGCGTTTATTTTCTGTTGAATGTTATCGATTTCATTAATAATGAGAGGAAACGCCATTTTTGTTTCCTCTAAACCTTTTTGAGTGATAAAAACATTATTGACTCTTTTGTCTGTTTCACAAGTTTTACGATTCAAAAGCCCTTTACGCTCCATAGTTGAAATGAGGCGGGTCAAGGAGGTTTTGTCTCTGTCAGTAATGAAGGCCAGATCATTTTGTGGAATTCCATCCTCCATGCTCAATATGCGTAAGAGTATAATCTGGTGCTTACTCAAAGATATTCCAGCATTCAAGAGCTCATCGGCCAGATGAAAATCGAAGGATTTCATCGCCCGCCCCAGCCACGGTAATAAGAGCTTTTCAAATTGTGGAAAATAATCTTCTTTTTGCATGATAATTTGAGCGCAATTTAAATTAATTTAGTTGCGCATACAACTAAATTAATTTAAAAATGAACTCCCTATGTTATTTGGAATTAAAAACGGTGGCATTCACATTATAATGATAAATTTGAAGGTTTATGGATCACTTGTTTCAGTACTTACGGGATTAAGTCATTCAAAAAAAACATCGGTAGATTAAGACATTATTGATTTCAGATAATTAAAAAAAATTAAGGCGCTGTCTCATAATTTTATATTATATTCCCTATCCTAAGTTCTAATTAAAAAGGAGTGAAACAAGTAGAACAATTCAGTAATCGATGGGGTATTATCTTGGCTTCATTGGGCATGGCTATCGGAGCAGGAAATCTTTGGCGATTCCCTAGACTTGCGGGTCAATATGGAGGCGCTTTCTTATTACTTTGGATTTTCTTTTTACTCATCTGGTCCATTCCTTTGCTCTTGGCCGAATTCTCAATTGGGAAGAAGTATAAAAAAGGCGTGATCGGATCTTTTACGATGCTTGCGGGTAAACCCTTCACTTTTATGGGTTTTTTTATAACCATTTGTACCTTGGGTATTGCCTTTTATTATTCTGTCGTTACGGCATGGGCCTTGCGCTATTTTAGTTTTTCAGTATCAAATATATTTGATGAACAATCGCTGAAATCACGGTTGATCGAAAATCCAGATTACCTTCATCAATTTTGGAATTCTGTATCCAACGGGAATTGGATCACTATTTTGCTTTATATAGCGATTGTTATTTTAGGTTCATTGTTATTGGCACGGGGTGTGCAAAAAGGATTGGAGCGAGCCAATAAAATATTGATACCTTCACTTTTTGTCCTTTTGATTATTGTGGCCATTATTGCTTTGAATATGGAAAAAGGATTGATGGGATTGGAATACATGTTTGCCATTAATTTCGATCATTTTTCTGATCCGATAATATGGATAGAGGCATTGACCCAATCAGCTTGGTCGACCGGGGCAGGGTGGGGGTTGATCATGACCATATCTTCTTATTCTAGTGACAAAGAAGATGTCACACTCAATACTTTTGTAGGTGCTTTCGGAAATAATTTAGCCTCATTAATGGCTGGAATGGCTATTTTACCTGCAGTTTTTGCCATGGCGCAAACAGAAGCGGCCGCCATTAGTTATCTTCAGAGCGGGAATCAGGCGTTGACCTTTACCGTCATCCCCGTTTTGTTTTCAAATATTCAAGGCGGAGCCTTGCTGTCAAGTGTTTTCTTTTTGGCGTTGTTCTTTGCGGCGGTGAGTTCATTATTGGCCATGATAGAATTATTTATCAAAAACTTGAGCGATTTAGGTTTTTCACGTGCTAAATCGATTAAAAATGTCATATTTTTCTTTATAATTTTTGGATTTCCCTCGGCCTACAGTTTAGATTTTTTCTCGAATCAAGATTGGGTTTGGGGTGTAGGATTGATTGTGTCAGGTCTATTTATTTTATTTGCCGTGGCTAAATATGGGTTTACAGAATTCAAAAAGAATTTCATAGACTTAGATTCTGATTTTAAAGTCCCTTCTCTTTATTTCAAAATATGCATGACGCTAAATATTCCTTTGGCACTTTTTTTAATTTATTGGTGGATGTCTAGGGGATACAGTGATTATCCCTGGTTGGACGCCTCAGGTCATTGGAATGTGATAGATGTTTACAGCAATGCGTCCATTATTACCCAATGGATAGGCGTATTGATCATTGGATTGATCGCCAATAATTTTTTGTATCGTAAATTTGTCAACAAATGAGTAGTCAAGCATTGATCAGTATGATTTTCATTCTCACATTTATAGTGGGAGGATTTGCCTTTTTCTTATCTTTGGTAATGAAAAATGAATCGAAAAAAATCAAACAATAATTTCTAAATGGATAAAATTGACCCGCTTAATCAGGTAGCCCGTTTTCATCAAACCTTTCAACACCCGATTTTAAATGAACCTGAAATCCCTTCAAAGCAACGATGTGATTTAAGGGTATCCTTAATTGATGAGGAATTACAAGAGCTTAAAGAGGCCATTGCTGAAAAAGATATGGTGGAAATTGCAGATGCGCTATGTGATATCCAATACGTGCTTTCAGGTGCCATTCTTGAGTTTGGATTGGGTGAAAAATTTCCAGCACTCTTCAATGAAGTGCAAAGATCTAATATGAGTAAAGCCTGTGAGAGTGAAGAGGAAGCACGTGCTACGGTTGCTCACTATAAAGAAAAGAAAGATACTGATTGCTATTATAGAGAAGTGTCAGGTAAATATCTGGTCTTTAGAAGGGGAGATGACAAGACGTTAAAATCTATTAACTATTCTCCAGCAGCTTTGAGCCCTATTTTGAAGTCTTAGTTTTTCTTTATCATCCATAAAAAGGTGTTTTCTATAGGGCATATTTAATGTCTCAAAAATTGGTGGAAATTGATTTTAATATATCCTATATTGTTAATTTTACATTTTAAAACAAAGACAAATTATTGTATATGTTTGATAATCTGAGTGCTAAACTTGATCGTGCCTTTAAAAATATTAAGGGCCAAGGTAGGATCACCGAATTAAATGTTGCCGCCACAGTAAAAGAGATCCGACGGGCATTGATCGATGCGGATGTTAATTACAAAGTGGCCAAAGACGTTACTGATTTGATCAGATTAAAGGCGCTGGGGCAGGATGTCTTGATTTCTGTTTCTCCCGGTCAGCTATTGACTAAAATAGTGGCCGAAGAGCTAACTGTATTGATGGGTCAAGAAAGTGTTCCTGTCAATTTAGACGGTAATCCCAATATTATACTTATAGCAGGTCTTCAGGGCTCTGGTAAAACTACGTTTTCCGGAAAATTGGCCCATTATATCAAGAAGAAAGGTCACTCGGTTTTATTGGTTGCTTGTGATGTTTACAGGCCAGCAGCGATAGACCAACTTAAAGTGCTGGGTGAGCAAATAGACGTTGAGGTTTTTGCTGAAGCAGAAAATAAAGACGTGATTTCTATTGCCAAAAATGCCATAAAATACGCCAAGGCCCATGGAAAAAAATCAGTAATCATTGATACGGCAGGTCGTTTGGCTGTCGATGAACAAATGATGGCTGAAATTTCAGGGCTCAAAAAAGAAATAAAACCTGCCGAGACTTTATTTGTAGTTGATGCCATGACGGGGCAAGATGCGGTTCATACGGCCCAAGCGTTCAATGAGCGTCTTGATTTTGATGGGGTGGTGCTTACCAAGCTTGATGGTGATACACGTGGAGGAGCCGCCTTATCTGTAAGGAGGCAAGTGGAAAAACCGATTAAATTCATTTCTACGGGTGAAAAAATGGATGCCATGGATCAGTTTTATCCAGATCGCATGGCGAAGCGAATTTTGGGAATGGGTGATGTGTTGACCTTAGTAGAAAGGGCCCAGCAAAATTTTGATGAAAAAGAGACTCAGAGAATCAATAAAAAAATCAAAAAAAACCAGTTTGGCTTTGATGATTTTTTAATTCAAATGGAACAGATCAAAAAGATGGGAAGTCTTAAGGATATCGTTGGAATGATACCTGGTATGGGAAAGGCGATAAAAGACGTTGATATTGATGACAACAGCTTAAAGCCTATAGAGGCCATTATTAAATCCATGACACCCAAGGAAAGATCCAGTCCGGAGCTCATGAATGGGAGTAGAAAAATCAGAATAGCGAAAGGAAGCGGTACGACCGTGACAGAAGTGAATCAGTTGCTTAAGCAGTTTGATCAAATGCGTAAAATGATGAAAACCATGAATAAGATGGGCGGAGCGAAAGCATTGAATAGCTTTATGAAGTAATCACGGTCATCGAGATTTATCTATACATAACCGCATTGATGGCGGCTATGGTTTTTTTGACGTTCGGCAATATTTCTTCAATCAAAGTAGGTGCATAAGGTAAGGGTAAATCTTTGCTGACGACCCTATAAATGGGCGCATCCAAGTGGTCAAAGGCATTTCTTTGTACGATGTGACTGATGTCTGATGAAATGGAAGCAACAGGCCACGTTTCTTCCAGTAAAACCAAGCGATTTGTTTTCTTTACCGAGGTAATGATGGTTTCATAATCGATGGGTCTGACAGACCTTAAATCAATAACTTCAACATCTACGCCTTCTTTTTGCATTTCAATGGCGCACTCATTGGCAATTTTCATAAATTTCCCAAAAGAGACTAGGGTAACATCTTTTCCTTCTCTTACGATATTGGCTTTACCGATTTCTAGTACATATTCTTCTTCTGGAACCATTCCTTTGTCACCATACATGAGTTCAGACTCCATGAATATGGTAGGGTTATTGTCCCTAATAGCGGCCTTAAGAAGACCTTTAGCATCGTAAGGGTTTGAGGGAACGACCACCTTTAGTCCAGGTGTATTTGCGAACCAATTTTCAAAATTCTGTGAATGTTGAGAGCTTAACTGACCTGCATTTCCGGTAGGTCCTCTGAAAACAATGGGGACGTTGTATTGGCCTCCAGACATAGAGAGCATTTTAGCGGCTCCATTGATAATTTGATCAATGGCGACCAAAGAAAAATTAAAAGTCATGAATTCAATAATGGGCCTTAATCCATTCATTGCAGCTCCAATGCCTACCCCAGCAAACCCTAATTCTGCAATAGGGGTATCAATTACGCGCTTGGCACCAAATTCATCGAGCATACCTTGACTTACCTTATAGGCACCATTATAATCAGCTACTTCTTCTCCCATCAAAAAGATGTTCTCATCTTTTCTCATTTCTTCGGTCATAGCCTCCCTAAGAGCGTCCCTGAACTGAATTTCTCTCATAACAAATGATAATAATTAATAAAGGTGCTAAATTAAAAAATTAAGATCAAATAGCGCTAAGAGTAAAAAAAAAAGCTCCCGTTGAGGAGCTTTTTTTTTTAATTTAAGAATTATCTAATCGCCTCTGCTACCGCATCTGCATAATTTGAAAACTCTAGATCATTTAAGGCTTTCTCTTTTAATGCAACATCTATAGACACGGCTGCTTTGAGATTCGACATGATACCACTTTCATTGTTACTTCTTGCTGCGGTGACCGCTAAGTAATATGCGGCATGTGCTGAAAGTGAAGAACTATTATTTATTTTGTTAAATTCACGATTTGCGCCATCGAAATTATCTCCTAGTAGATGGGCTAGACCTCGGTTGAAGTTTGCCACTTCACTATCATCTGCTGCAGCTAAAGCCGCACTGGCTTTTTCATAATCCCCCATTCTAATATGAATGGAACCTATAGAAGCATTTAGAGCCTCTTTGAGATCACCCGTTGCGCCTGAAACCGCTGTTGATAGGGCTTCAAAAGACTCCTGGTAAGATGCTTGCATCATAAGAGCAGTCCCTCTGTTAGCATGTACTTCGACATGGTCAGCTTTGTTGGATGCAATGTCTAATTGGGTCAATGCATCTTGTATGTTTTTGGCCATATCGTCTCCATTTTGTGCAGCCATTTGTAAATATACTGTAGCTAGATTGTTGTGAGCGACCCAACTTCCTTCTTTTTTCGAGGCGGCGATGTAGATCCCTTCTTTTTCTTTCAGACTAGGGGTGAGAGTAGCCGCATACAATAATTCTTCATTGGAAAGTACTTCGCTCGTGGTATCCCCATTTACGATGTGCTTGGCTAATAAAGAAATTTCAGCAGGTGACTTTTTCTCTTTAACTGTGAGAATTTCAGTTTGAGCAGTCCTTAAGGATGGATAAACTTTATCGAACACCGATTTGTAAGCGGGTATTTTTCTCATGGCCTTTTCCTTATCTTCAAAAGAACCTGAACCATTGACAATGTTTAAAAATGATTTCTTGGAATCTTCACTGATTCCCGAAGATCTCAATGCTACTTTGAAAGCGGACCAATCTTGAACGACAGGCTTGAGGATAAATTTAATTTCAGCAGCCGTTCCCGTGTAATCATATTTACTCATTTGGCTGCGGTAATATTTTTCTATTACTTCAGCTCTGTTTTTGGATAGATCACCATTGATGGTTTCTGAACCTTCAGGAGAGTGCGTACCTGTGATCGTCACGGTGCGAGTCACATTCTTATCGGCTATAAACGCGGATAGATTTGATTTTTTTGCCTTGTTGCTCTCTCCGTCTGTAGCTAAAGATTGCGACAAATAGGCACTCCCTTGAGGAAAATAGAAATTAATATTAGTGGGTATCAATTCCTCTTGATCATTGTAACCATGATCTGCATAGTTGGTTGCGTACGCATTTTGAACAGCTCTAGATGTAGTAATAATACCTACAGCTATTTCCATTTTGTCTGTGGTTAGCACCTTTCCGTTTTTTGGATTTTTCGCTTCGCCTTGAATCACTAAGCTACCCGGATTCAGAGATGCATTATAGGGCATAGAAAAAGTGCGATTGACACGAGAAGCCGTCGAACTGCTCTGAGGATAATCTTCGGCATTGAACTCAATGCTACCTACCTCTATCTCTTTATCACCATACTGATACGTTGTATTGAGCGTATAAACTTTTCCAGTTGGAAGTATTTTTGGGGGTAATACGGCAGAAATATCAAAGGCAACTTGGTTACCATGAAGTTCCAATGGATCAGGGCTAACCTCTAAATCTTGCTTTTCGGCAAGTTTCACCATTTTCTTAAGCGCACAACCACTAAATAGAGAGGCAGCGATAATTGTGGCCGCTATGAGGTTTAAATTTTTCATTTTGTTCATCGTTTATTGAGACTGTCTAAATTTAATTTTTTCTTAATATGCTTACAATATTACCCCAAATTTATAAAATAGTCCAATCTGTTGATATAAAAAGATGTTAATATTTATCTTTGTTTTGTTTTATATTCAAATTTTATGCAATATCTAATTGAAAAGTATGCTTTTGGGGTATGTAATGCGATAGGCGAGTACTTTAAAATACCTACTTCAAGTATCCGTTTATCCTTTATTTATGCCTCTTTTTTAACTTTTGGATCGCCCGTAATCCTTTATTTAGCGATTGCCTTTTGGATGAGTTTTAAGAAACTTTACAGAAGAAGACAGAATACTCTTTGGTATTATTGATTTAGCTCTTTGTAAGTCTTTTTATTAAATAAGAAGTATTGTAGCGCGACACTTTCTACGGGATGTTCAAGGCTTATTTTTGGATGAGTATGTTGACTTCTGTTTCTCCAATATTTTCTTAGGTTCAAAATAAAATCTAATTCCGCCTTACATACGGCTTTGAAGTGACCAAATCCTTGGTGTTTCCAAAACAAAAAAGCTGCAGCCAAGTCGAAAATCATTCTTAAAGGAATTTTGATAAGCTGTTTTTTGGGTAGGTTTTTTAGAAGCATGACCAGACCATTCCTGAAATTTAGATAGGTTTTTTGAGGATGAGATGCGGCTAGGGTGCCTCCACCTACATGGTGCACGGTACTTTTTGGGCTGTACCTGAATTTTTTCCCTTTCATTGCCAATCTCCAACAAAGATCAATTTCTTCCATGTGTGCAAAAAAGTCAGCATCAAATCCGCCTATATCATTGAAGTCCTCAGCTCTTATGACCATACAGGCCCCAGAGGTCCAAAACACATCAATGGCATCATCATACTGACCTCGGTCATTTTCAATAGTATCAAAAATTCGGCCTCTGCAGAAGGGGTAGCCCCAAGCATCGAGTTGACCACCGGCTGCCCCGGCATGTTCAAACTTGGAAGGATCATTCTGATCCAAAATTTTTGGCTGAACCGCACTATAATCGGGATGTTCTTCCAAAAAATCAACCAAGGGATCTAACCAATTTAACGTCGTTTCAACATCAGAATTGATGAGGGCGTAATAGTCAGCGGCTACCTCTTTGAGGGCTAAATTATAACCACCAGCATATCCATTGTTTTCTTTTAATACGATTGCTCTAATTTCCGAATGATTTTTTTTCAACCAATCTAATGAGGAATCTGTTGATCCATTGTCGGCTACTATAATTTCATAATTACCAGAGGTTTTAATCAAGATACCTAAGTATTTTTTTAGAAAATCAATCCCATTATAATTTAAAATGACAATCGCAGTGACAGACATTACATCATGCTGTTTAGATCCATTCCTGGAATATTTGGAAGCATACCTTGCGTGGCTTTTTGTAAATGTTCCTTACTCTGGTCCTCTGCGGCTTTAATGCCTTTATTTACAGCGGCTATGATGAGGTCTTTTTGAAGTTCTTTATCTTCTTTTCCATAAAGTGAGTCATCTATTTTTAGTTCCAAGAGTTCTTTGTTTCCATTGAATCTAGCGGTCACCAAGCCCGCACCCGAATCACTTTCTACAAAAAGATTATCCAGTTCATCTTTGGCAATTTTCATTTTTTCTTGGACTTCTTTGACTTTGCCCATCATTTTCATCATATCTAGCATATTATTGATCTTTTGTTATTTAATAAGAATGAAACTGCCCTGTTGCCTTAATAATTCATTTTCTTCGGTATAATAATTGACTTGGTAGACATAAGAGCCCTTGACAATATCGCCATTTTGTTGACGCCCATCCCAAAAATCATCTTTCTGTTCAGTAATAAAAATTTCTTTTCCAGCAAGATTGAATACTTTGAAAGTGAATTGATCCGTAGGAAGACCATAAAACTTTAACGTTTCATTGATGCCATTGCCATTGGGAGAAAAAGCTTCGGGCACATATATTACCGGGTTAAACTTTATCTTCACTGCATTAGACCTTAAGGTAATACCTGCTGCATTGGTTCCTTCAGCCCAGATTTTTTGATGGGTCCCCAAGTCGTGTGTGATGTTGATGGTATTGAGTTGGGTCAACACAACGGGCTGGGCGATACTTTCTGTTTGATCTGAATTGATCAATTGGTAATCCAGAGTTTGCCCCAATTTATACGTACCATCAAAATATTCAGAGGTATAAGCATTGGTGTAATAGTCTGATAATTCTAGATAGGTAGGCGTAATCTTGATTGTTTGTATGCTAGCATCACACGAAGGAGTGAAAAGGAGCTCATAACTGTATTTCCGGATAGGATATACGCTAGGGTCAATGTACCCAGGCTGTATGTTGAATAAAGTATCGAACAAAACGTCATTTACATATTTTACGGCATGAAATAAACCATTGTTGTTTTCACTAAAATGCAAGGCAATATGGTTTTCTGAATCATAGGTAGCGTAGGCGTAATTAAATGCAGTAGTGTCACTGTTAATGTCCAAACACAAGGAATCACCTAATATTATATTCTCATCATTGCATAGCGAAAGGGCATTGATCCGAAAGCATAATGAAGAGAGGGATGCATCAAAGGGCAGGGATGGGAAAAATAAGGAATTAGAGTCCAATAAGCCGTCATAGATGGGCGTAAATACATCGGTTGTTGATTGATATTCAATATTGTAATAAGTTGTTGAATCTGCTTCATAATATATTTGGAGTGAGACTTCATTTTGACATACATATTTCACGTAGGCGGAATCCACAGTCGAATAGTTGGTCAACTCAAGCATGAGAACGCTCTGAACAGGTGAACTGCCGCAGTTAGGTTGCCCTCCGTCATAAAAACCTTCTATAATTAAATCGATGCTGTCTACTTCAGGGACTTCTATGGTAAAGGGATTGGCTTCTTCTTTTGAATGCATGAACGTATCTGTAGAAGTGTATACTTGATAACTATCATAATAATCGTCTAAAATCTCAATGGAGAGATGTTGACGGTCGCAGTAAAAATAACTAAATTCAGGACTTACCGGATCAGAAACTTGGATCCATAAGGAATCTTCTCTGTCATCTCCCTCACTAATTATTTGATAAATAAGATAATCTCCGGGCTCTTCGTAGGTATAAAAGGTATCTACTGAGGTCACTGTGCCTAGATTGGCTTCGTAAATATAATTCCGAGGGACCTCATCACCATAATCAATAAGCTCTTGAATGTTTACCGTGAAGGGGGCACATCCGCGTTGATATGCAACAGAAAAAGAGGCATCTTGACTTATCTGTGCTACTGCTATAAAAGGAAGAATCAAGATAACAAAAATGGTAATTCTTAAAACAATAAGTTTGAAAGAAAATATGATGATCTTTTTAATCAAAGGTTATCTGTTTTCAAGTTTTCAATGATTTCTTCAACAGAAGATGTTAAGACCTTTCCGGTGCTCATATTTTTTAATGGATAGCGTGCTTGTGAGATTTCGTCTGATCCAATAGTAATAACGTAGGGAATCGCCAATTTATTGGCATAATTCATTTGCTTTTGAATTTTGACTGAATCGGGAAAAAGATCAGCCGCAATACCCGCCTTTCTTATTTGTTCGAGGATTTTAATGCCATGCTTGAAGGCGGAGGCATCGAGATGGGTAATCAGTACTTTTGGACCCCCTTTAGCTGTTTCGGGAAATAAATTAGATTCGGCCAAGACATCGTAGATGCGATCTAACCCAAATGAAATGCCAATGCCTGATACGCCTTTAAGGCCAAACATGCCTGTCAAGTTATCATAGCGCCCACCCCCACAAATACTTCCAATGTTAACTTCTGTTGGTTTTACCTCATAAATCATCCCAGTATAATAGGAAAGGCCTCGTGCCAAGGAAAAGTCAAGAGAAATATTAAAATTCCGATCGGTGAGTTCATCTAAAGTCTTAAAAAATGCAGTTAATTCTTCAAAACCTTTATTTGAGGCACCTGTGAGCTTAACCAATTTCTCAATTTTGAGGGATTGATCAACAGCAGCCGCAATGATTTCAAGATATTTTGAAACCATTTCCACGTTACCTTGAAGTAGACTGATCTCATGGAGTACTTTTTCTGTACCTATTTTATCTAATTTGTCTAACGCCACACAAAAAGGAATTTCTTTTCCTTTTAAATCAGCGGCAGCTGCCATTGCGAACAAAACTTCCCTATGATTGATTTTTACTTCAAAACCGTCAAAATTTAAAGATTTGAAGACATCATGAATCAACAAGGTCAGCTCTATTTCATTCCAACTAGATCGGGTACCTATAATATCTGCATCACATTGGTAAAACTCTCTGTACCTACCTCGCTGGGGTCGATCAGCCCTCCATACAGGCTGTATCTGATATCTTTTAAAGGGGAAAGTAATGTTGTGCTGATTCATCACTACATGTCGAGCAAAGGGAACCGTTAAATCATACCGAAGACCTTTTTCAGCTATTTTAGGTAAAAGTGTTTTGGCACCCTGATCGTAATCATCCGAATCGGTCTTTTTTAAAAAGTCTCCAGAATTAAGCACTTTAAAAATAAGTTGGTCTCCTTCGTCGCCATATTTTCCTGTAAGTACAGATAAATGTTCCATTGTTGGCGTTTCGATCGGTGCAAATCCGTACTTAATAAAATTACTTTGAATTTTTTCAATGATGTATTTGCGGCGAAATGATTCAATTTGGCCGAAATCACGAGTTCCTTTGGGGATAGAAAGTTTTTCCACTTAAAATATTTTTGACAAATCTAAGAAATCCTCTAATTTCGCACCTTGTAATTAACAAATAAAACAAAATGGCTGTAACTAGATTAGAAAGAAAAGGACGTAAAAACAAAAATGTCGCAAAAAATCGTGTGGCTACGATACAACGTCTTTCGTTTGTCCCTGTCATCAAGAATGTGGATGTAGATGCTATCAAAAAAGAGTTTGATGCCAAGAAGGCTGAGCCCGCAGTAAAAGTAGAGAAAGCAGTAAAAGCGGAGAAAGTAGAGAAAACGGTAGCGGCTAAAGCTGAAAAGGGTGTCAAGACGGAGAAGCCCGCAAAAGCAAAGGCACCGAAAGCAAAGAAATCTGCAGAATAATCATTTTTGACAAATCAAGTTTGTTTGAAATGTTGAGTGCTTAAAAAAGTATAGGCCGGTCATAGTTATGTCCGGTTTTTTTTTGAAGCGGATCTTTCATGATGCTGTTTATACCCAATAGCTATTTAATTGAAGCACTACGCTATCTTAATCTGCCGGTATTGGTCTAAATTTGTTATTGATTATGAGAGGATTGGCATTTAGTAGTTTACGCGTAGGGGAGTGCTACCGTTTGATCAATTACGGTGAGCTTTTTGAATTTGAGCTAATAAGCATCCTAGACAAGGATGAATTCCTACTTAAAGACCTATTTACCTTAGAAACCTACAAGATGAGTCAACTTATAGGTTTTGGTAAGGGAGACGATTTAGAAATCAGGATGCTTTAAAGCTCATAACTAGATCGCTCCTTAGACGCAAGGGAGCTCTTTCCAGATAAACTCTGGTCTAAAGCTCTGGCGGCTTCTCTGCCTTCTTGGATAGCCCACACGACCAATGACTGACCTCTTCTCATGTCGCCAGCCGTGAATACTTTATCTACATTAGTTTTATAGTTTTGAGCCTTAACATTTCCTCTTTCATCAAGATTGATATTCAATTGATCTAACAATCCTTCCTTCTGGGTATGTACAAAACCGACTGCGATGAGTACAAGGTCACAAGGATAAATCTTTTCAGTTTCGGGAATTTCATTAAACTTTCCATTTTCCCAAACTACTTTTACCGTTTTAAGCCCAGAAATATTTCCATTTTCATCTCCAATGAAAGATTTGGTTAATACCGACCAGGTTCTATCAACACCTTCCTCATGAGAGGAAGAGGTTCTTAAAACCAAAGGCCATTCAGGCCATGGATTGTGGATGCCTCTGGAAACTCCTGGCTTATCTAAAAGCTCAAATTGTGTGACCGACTTGGCGCCTTGTCTATTCGAGGTCCCAATGCAATCAGAGCCGGTATCACCACCACCAATGACGATGACATTTTTATCTGTAGCAAAGAGGTCTTCTTTGTCGAAATCTAGCTCAGAAACTCGTTTGTTTTGTTGAGTTAAAAAGTCCATGGCAAAATGAATACCTTTCAGATTTCTACCCGAGATATCTATATCACGAGGAATGGTAGCTCCGGTAGCCAATAAAACAGCCGTAAACTGATTTTTTAGATCGCTAATGGAGAGGTCAACGCCTACTTCAATATTTGTTTTAAAGGTGATTCCTTCTGCTATCAATAGATTTACTCTTCTTTCAACTACCCATTTTTCTAGTTTGAAATCTGGAATACCAAAACGAAGTAATCCGCCTATTTTTTCATCACGTTCAAAAACCGTCACTTGATAACCGGCTTTGTTTAATTGGTCTGCCGCCGCCAACCCTGCGGGCCCTGATCCAATCACGGCAACTGAGCTAAGCTTTCTTTTAATGGGCGGATTGGGCTGAATTTTACCTGATTCAAAAGCTTTCTCGATGATGCTTTTTTCAATATGTTCAATGGCGACAGGGGGCTTATTGATGCCTAATACACAAGCGCCTTCACAGGGTGCAGGACAAATACGACCCGTAAATTCAGGAAAGTTATTGGTCTCCAAAAGGAGATCAGTGGCTCGATTCCAATCATCGTTATGAACGGCATCATTAAAATCAGGAATGATGTTTCCCAGCGGGCAGCCTTTATGACAAAAGGGAACGCCACAATCCATGCACCTACTGGCCTGTTTCTTAGTGAGCTCTTCGCTGTGCGGAACATAAAACTCCTTGTAGTCTTTGACTCTTTCCTTTGGATCTCGGGTTTTAGGTAGGTCCCGTCCTATTTTCATGAATCCGTCTATACTTCCCATTAGGCTACTTTTTTAGAGGTTTTCTGATCTGCTAATACGCGCTTGAGTTCTATTGGCATTACTTTCTTGAAATATTTTAAAGCGGTATCCCAATGATTTAAAATCTCAATTGCTTTAGGACTATCCGTTCGTTTTATATGTTCATTTAATTTTGCAAGCAGTAAATTGACGTCGTCCTTCTTCAGGGGATCAATATCTATCATTTCCATATTACAGTTTTCGGAAAAATTATTTTTTTCGTCATAAACATAGGCTGTGCCGCCGCTCATGCCTGCACCAAAATTACTACCGACAGCACCCAAAATGATAGCTAAGCCACCGGTCATGTATTCGCATCCATGATCTCCAATGCCTTCAACGACGGCTTCAGCACCAGAGTTCCTCACACAAAATCGTTCTCCCGCCTGTCCATTGACATAGATTTCTCCTGAAGTTGCACCATATAAAGTGACATTACCTATGATGATGTGTTCATCCGGTGTAAGGGTTGAATGTTCATTAGGCTTGATGGATATGATACCACCCGACAATCCTTTTCCTACATAATCATTTGCTTCTCCCATAAGGCGAAAATCGAGTCCTTTGGCAAGAAAAGCACCGAAACTCTGACCTGCACTGCCGGTAAAAGTGATCTTCACAGGTTGGGTGATCATCTTCTTTTGGCGGATAAGGTGTCCTGACAGTAAGGTACCCACAGATCGATGGGTATTGAGGATCGGAAAGGCCAAATCTTTGGGTGATTTAGATTGATCAATGGCCTCTATCAGCTGCCAATCTAAGGCTTCTTCAAGATGATGATTTTGGTCTATCTTTTTATAAGTGCCTACATGTCCAGGAGCTTTTTCGTAATGTAAGACAGGAGTAAAGTCCAATCGATTGATTTTCCAATGATCTATATCAGACCTCATTTTGAGGACATGTGATTCTCCGACCATCTCGTTCACCGTTCTGAAGCCAAGTGCTGCCATGATCTCTCTGAAATCCATGACCAACAAAGTAAAAAAGTTCACCACGTGATCTGGATCTCCCGTAAATAATTTGCGTAGTTCCGGATCTTGCGTAGCAATGCCCACAGGACAAGTGTTTAGGTGACATTTTCGCATCATAATGCAGCCTTCAACAATGAGTGCTGCAGTACTGATGCCGTATTCTTCCGCACCCAGTAGGGTAGCAATGGCGAGATCACGGCCAGTCATGATTTTACCATCCGTTTGCAGGGTAACCCGACTTCTCAAATTGTTTCGGACGAGAGTTTGATGCGCTTCGGCAAGACCCATTTCCCAGGGTAATCCTGCATGTCTTACAGAGCTGATTGGACTGGCACCTGTACCTCCGTCAGCCCCTGAGATCAAAATAACATCGGCCTTGGCTTTGGCAACGCCTGCTGCAATCGTACCGACGCCTGCCTCTGAAACAAGTTTTACGTTGATTCGAGCGGCTGGATTCGAATTTTTAAGATCTGATATAAGTTGCTTTAAATCTTCTATTGAATAAATATCATGATGCGGTGGAGGAGATATCAGTCCTACTCCGGGCGTACTGTGCCTGACTTTGGCAATGTAGTCATCAACTTTATGACCAGGTAATTGCCCTCCTTCACCTGGTTTCGCTCCTTGGGCTACTTTGATTTGAAGTTCCTCGGCCTGATTGAGATATTCTATGGTAACACCAAAACGCCCAGATGCTGCTTGCTTAATTGCAGAACGTTCCCAATCTCCATTTTCTTTTTTGAGATATCTCTTACTGTCTTCCCCACCTTCTCCGCTATTACTTTTGGCGCCTATGCGATTCATTGCGATGGCCAACGTACTGTGAGCCTCATGCGATATAGATCCTAATGACATGGCCCCCGTGGCAAACCGCTTTAAAATATTCTCCACAGGTTCGACTTCTTCAACCGGGATCGCTTGTCTGTATTTAAATTCAAATAAATCCCTTACATTGATGATATCGGTAGCTTCTCCATGTACTTTTTCTGTGAACTTTTTGAAGAGCTCATAATCATTGAAACGGGTAGATTTTTGAAGCAAGTGGATGGTGTCAGGATTGAGCAGATGCTTCTCGCCTTTTTGTTTCCATTGGAAATAGCCCCCTGCTTCCAAAAGTTGATGTTCACTTTTGTTGTAGCCAGCAAGGTGTTTGATGACCACCTCTTTACCTAAATCATCAAAATTCAATCCATCTAAACGGCTTACAGTCCCCTTGAAGCAAGTCGAAATGACTTCTTGACCTAAACCAATACACTCAAATATTTGTGAGGATTGATAGGATTGTAAGGTGCTGATGCCCATTTTGGATAAAATTTTCAAAAGGCCTTTACCGACACCTTTTCGGAAATTTTCAAAATAATAATTCAACGGTTGGTCATTATCCAAAACCTTGTTGTTGTAAGCGTTTTGAATGGTGTCATAGGTAAGGTAAGGATAGATGGCACTGGCACCATATCCGATAATAGTTGCGAAGTGGTGTGTTTCCCATGCATCGCTGCATTCTACCACGAGTCCAGCTTGGGTCCGTAATTTTTTATTAACCAAATGATGGTGCACAGATCCTGTGGCGAGTAAACTAGGAATGGCTGCTTTGTATTTACTTTCCTTTCTGTTAGAAATGATAAGCACGCTGTTCCCTTTGTTGATGGCATCTTCAGCTTCATTGCAGATCCTACCTATGGCCATGCGCAAGGTCTCTTTGTTGGCGACATCCAAGGTGGCATCAACAATGTAGTAATCCATTCCATGACTTGCCAATCCTTTTATTCTGTAAAAGTCATCTCTAGAAAGTATGGGTTGAGAGATGTGGACTTGCCTGGTGTGTTCAGCTGATTCTTCTAATAAATTTAAAGATTTCCCTATTCTTGTATACAAAGACATCACTAGCCTTTCACGAATGGGATCGATGGGTGGGTTGCTTACTTGAGCAAAGTATTGTTTGAAGTAATTGGAAATATGCTGACTTTGCTTTGAAAGGACGGCCAGTGGGACATCAGAACCCATGGATCCCAGTGGCTCAGCTCCGGTGCGAGCGAAAGGCAAAATTGTTATTTTGACATCCTCCTCGGTCATGCCATTGGAGATCTGTCTGGTGGTAAGTCTGTGGGGTTCGATGACCTTTGCCTGAAGTTCAGGAATAGGCATGAGCCTTAACTTGATGCGTTGTTCCTTTAGCCACTTTTTGTAGGGTTTGTCATCACAAACCAGTGCTTTTATTTGGGAATCATCATAAATAACTCCTTCAGACAAATCGGCCAGTAACATCTTTCCGGGTTGGAGTCTGCCTTTTTTGATGATCTTGGCCTCATCTGTAACAATGGCCCCGGCTTCAGAAGCCATAATGAGTCGATGATCTGAGGTAATACAATAACGGGCCGGCCTCAATCCATTACGATCTAAAGTAGCTCCAATTTGTTTTCCATTGGTGAAAAAAAGGGCCGCTGGGCCATCCCATGGTTCCATCATGGCCGCATGGTATTTGTAGAAGTCCTTTCTATTTGCATCCATTTGTTTGTTACCCTGCCAGGCTTCTGGGACGAGCATCATCATGACATGAGGTAAGCTTCGACCGGATAAAGTGAGTAACTCTACCAAGCCATCTAGATTTGCAGAATCAGAATTATTGGGATCTGTAATGGGCATCAAGTAGGATAACTCCTTCGAGGAAAAATACGCTGAATGCATCAAAGCCTCTTTAGACCTCATTTTAGTGACATTTCCTCGAATGGTATTGATTTCTCCATTGTGAGCGATGTATCTAAACGGTTGGGCCAATTTCCAATTGGGAAAGGTATTGGTTGAAAATCTTGAATGCACGATGGCCAAAGCGGAGCTGAGGCGTTCATTTTGAAGATCATGATAGTAGCTTCTTAATTGGTCAGTTTTCAGTTGACCCTTATAGATGAGGGTATTGCAAGAGAGAGAGGCAATATAAAATTCATCATTGGCGGCATGCACATAGTTATTTATTTGATGGGTAATGTAATTACCTAATACAAACAGTTTACGTTCAAGGTCATCACCTTGAACGGAATCGTCTTCATGAACCAGAAAAAGCTGCTCGATATAAGGCTCTACAGACTTTGACTCATGCCCCGGGACATTCGCGTCTGTGGGAACCAATCGGTAGGTAATGAGGTTAAAATTCATGGTAGTCATGCAATCATTGATGACTTTTCTACAAAGTTCTCTCGTGGCATAATGCTGAGGATAGAAGACCATCCCAACGCCATAAAGACCTACTTTAGGAAGTAGAATCCCAAAAGTTTGTAATTGCTCTTCCAAAAAATCGTGAGGTATTTGAATCAAAATACCAGCACCATCACCCGTATCGGGATCTGAACCGGTCGCACCCCTGTGCTCCATGTTTTCTAGCATGGTCAATGCGTCTTTGACGATGGCATGGGATTTGATGCCTTTGAAGTTAGTGATGCAACCAACACCACATGAGTCATGTTCAAATTGGGGGTCGTAAAGGCCTTTACTCATATCATTAATTTGTTTTTCTTGAAGGGGGAACATGTTTTTGTAATGCTAACAAAAATAAATAATCTGATCTAAAAAGACCCTTTTTAAAGCATAAAATAAAAATTTGTGATATTTTTTTACATAATTAATAAAAAAAACGCTATTTGTTTAAAAATTCAGTATTTAGACCTAAAATAGGGCATTAAATTTATGAAATCTCCTTATTTTCAAAAAAAATGTTTTTGAAGTTGAATAAAGGTTAAATAAGAGGAATTATACACCGTTGGGCTAGGGTTATTGAAAGCTGAAAGCTCAAATGCATACGAGAGGGGAGGTTAAAAATTTAAAATTTTTCTTAAAATACGATTTCTATCCGTTGGTATATTCAACGAAATCGACTAAAATTGCGCTCATTAATGCATGGGCCTATAGCTCAGTTGGTTAGAGCACCTGACTCATAATCAGGTGGTCCCAGGTTCGAGTCCTGGTGGGCCCACAATGATTAATAACCACTTACATGCTGTGTAGGTGGTTTTTTTGTTTACAGATTACACTTAAATCTGCCGGGTTCTTGGCAGTTATTTGGCAGTTTTCTTTTCAGGCAATGATTTTTAACCATTTCTCAGATTTTGACAATCTTAAATAATTTATCCAGATCACTATTTTTAGATAAGATGCCTTGATATAATTTTTTACTCGCTTTGATTTCAGATTGCTATTGATAACTCATTTTTTTCCACCAAGACTCAATGGGTCCCTGATCTTTTCTTTTCAACCATAAATAACTGAGAAAAGACTGAAAAAGAAAAAAAGAAAATGCAATCAGATAAGTTTCGGCTAAGGATATTTTACCAAATAACTGAAACATATTAGTACAATGATAAAATACAACAAGATAAAATACGGATTGAAAAATATAGTTCGATAAGGCTGTTTTGCCTACATATTTAAACCACTCCAACATTTTATTAAATATCCCTTTTTGATATAATCTTATAAAAAGAGCTAAATAACCCAAACTCTGTAAAATCATACCTGCTGCCAATACAAAGGGGACCCATAACATTGGAACATCCAAATCAATAGCTCCTGTGGTCACCTGATGAAAAAAGTAGCTGCAGAGGACCCCAACAGAAAAGCCTAAAATGATGAATCTATTTGTTAATTTTTTTAATCGTTCAGGGGGCTGAAAAAGTCCAATTTTCCCAAAATCAACCCAATCAGCATATTACCAAAAGTATAAAAAAGTGTAATTAGCAGATCATTTAAGAAATTCACCCAAGGAGCCATGATGAAATTTACCTTCAAATATTCTAAATATGAGTTTGTTGTTGGCCATATGAGTGCCAATCCATAATCATAATCATACACCCGCCATTCTAAAGCACTGTTGCTAATAAATACGATTCCAGTTAATAAATCATTAAAAATAAGAGCAAGAATCACTAGTTTTTTTATAGACCAGTTCCTTATAAAAAGTAGAAAGAGCCCTCCAAAGGCATAAGATATGATAATACCCCTATCCTAAAAATAAACAATGTATGGTTCCAATTAAAAATAATAAGGACATTCTCTTAATAAAGTATTTTCTAAAATTTATGCCTGTTTTTTCAGTGCGAGACATTTGAATATAGAACCCGAAACCAAAAAGGATAGAGAATAGGGTGATAAACTTTTTAGAGATCAATAGATTCAAAAAAAACGTTAAAGATTCATCAAAGATTCCCGCAACGGGTGGATCTCTACTATAAGGAATATTAGCAAATAACACGCCCAGAAGGGCAAAGCCTCTCAAGGCATCCACAACTTCAATCCTAAATGTTGTTGTGGTTGATTTAAAGGAGTGCATTTTGTTCGATAAATTTAGGTTTTATCAGTCATTTATCGATGGGTTTATTAAAATCAAACCGAAATTTTCCGAAAGGCTTATTTAGTTTCTAATTCAAATATAGGGGTTTGCTCTTATTTGTTTAAATTGTTGTTGTGTGCGTTTCTAGAGATAGACTTACCCATCATCTGTTTCAAAATATATTAAAAATTACATGAATGTAATAATTTTAAATACTTATGAAGAATTGAGTACTGCTGCAACGAAAGTCTTGATTGATTCGATAAAAGCAACGCCAAACCCATTGGTTTGTGTGGCATCGGGAGATTCTCCCAAAGGGCTGTATAAGCATTTGGTAACGAGTGTCGAAAAAAACAGCTTAGATACAGCAGATTGGCATTTTTTGGGCTTAGATGAATGGATAGGTTTAAATGGCCAAGATATAGGCAGTTGTAGGTATCATTTGGATCAAGATCTTTTCCATCCCTTAGGTGTGCCTGATGAACAGATATGTTTTTTTGATGGTCGATCGGTTGATGTGTTTGCCGAATGTCTCATTAATGAGATGTATATCAAAAAGCAAGGAGGTATTGACGTAGCTATTTTGGGTCTAGGCCTCAATGGTCATATTGGCATGAATGAACCATTTACCCCTGTAGATTCACGAAGTCAAATGGTTGATTTAGACCCTTTGACCATACGAATTGGACAAAAGTATTTTGAACAGCCTCAAAAGTTATCTCAAGGGTTGACACTTGGTTTAGGGACACTCATGGAAGCCAGAAGCATATTGTTGCTGGTTGGGGGTCAAAATAAAGCTTCGATCGTTAAAAAAATGCTCGAAGAAGAGGTTTCTCTTTCATGTCCTGCAAGTCTCTTGCGTCATCACCCAAATTGTCATATATTTTTAGACCAAGCTGCCGGTTCTTTATTGGATCCTAAAAAAGGCTTTGAAAATATTTAATAGATGGGCGCTTATTTCAGTCTTAACTACCCTTCTCAATCAAGGCTAAAGGGGGGCTGTATATTTATGATCCTTTAGAAAACCAACGTATTTTTTGATTGGTGATCAGGGGCCTTGCCCAAAAGCCAGTACTTAAAATAAAGGCAAGTGGGATAAATAAAAAGCACATAGCTGACCGAAGTCCGACCGCATCTCCTAACCAGCCAATGATGAGGGGTAAGATGGCTCCCCCAATGATTCCCGTGACCAATATTCCTGAAATTGAACCGTGATGGTCAGCAAAGGAATTTAATGTCAAAGAAAAAAGAATGGGATACATCACCGATAGAAAGAAACCTGTTAATGGGAAGCAAATCAAAGCGATTTCAGCAGGACCGAAAAGCGCGAGGATCAGGCAAATCATAGCAAGCCCCGAAAAAGTAATAAGAACCCAGCGACTATCAAAGAGTTTTAAAAGGACAAGCCCAATAATCCCACCCAAGGTCATCAATCCCCAAAAATCAGAAATGGTGGCTGCCCCCAATACTTTTGGATCAATGCCATGATACACATTAAGAAATTGAGAAATCCAATTGGCAATACCCTGTTCGGCACCAACATAGCAAACCATCCCTAAAAAAAACAATTGAATTTGCTTATTTTTAAATAGTTTAATGTGCGTGGCGAGAGCACCTGATTTTTCATTTGATTTAAGTTCAACTTTAGGAAATTTTGAAAAAGCCAAAATGAGTATCATAAAGAGGCTGATGACAGAAAATAAAAAATACAAGGATATCCAGGGTAACTCTTTGGGAATCAAAAAGGTGCTTAAATTTTGAATGAATGGATAATCAGTTGAAAAAAAAGTTTCAGAGGCTAATTGAGTATAAACCAAGGGGCTTAAAAAGGAGGCAAATCCAAAAACTAATTGGGCAAAAACAGCATACATTGCGAAATGTTCTTCGCCACCAGTGACTCTTAAAAGTGGGTTAATGACTACTTGGAGTACGGCCATACCACAACCAATGATGAAGAATGAAAACAAAGCTGTTAGGTAGCTTGGGAGCAGCGCCAATAGGATTGCACCGAAAAATATCACGATGAAGGCCGAAACGATCAGATGCTTTTCTTTGAATTTAAGGAGCAGCATGCCTGCGGGAATAGACATGACACCATAGGCAATAAAAAAGGCAAATGGGATCAAAGCGACTAAGGTCAAACTTAGGTTGAAACTTTCGATAATATCAGGCATTAAAGGCCCTATAATATTGGTTATAAAGGAGATGACAAAAAATATCAGTAGAATCAAAAAAACAATATAGGGACTTCTAGGCATCATGATTATTTTGTATTAAATTCAAATATAATGATCTTATTATTAAGCCTTACCTTCCTCTATTTTAATGACTTTTGATTATTCTACTGTCATGATGCATTATACAAAATTTTTTATTTTATTGACTGTGCTACTCTGTCTGAGTTTCTTGATGGGATGCGGAACGGCTGAATCTCTTAAAAATAATAAGCCCAATGTGGTCATTATCTTTTTAGACGATTCTGGATGGAGTGATTTTGAACCCTTTGGACAAAAGAGGATAAAGACGCCCAATGTGAATCGATTGGCCCAAGAGGGGGTTGTTTATCGAAATTTTTATGTACCACAGGCCATTTGCTCTGCTTCAAGGGCAGCCTTATTAACCGGATGTTACCCAGGAAGAACGAAAGTATTCAACGCACATGCACCCAAGGAAAGAGGGTTATCCCCTGATTTCCCTACAATGGCTGAAATTTATAATGCAGATGGTTACAAAACGGGTATTTTTGGTAAGTGGCATTTAGGAGATCAAGAAGACACGCGTCCCCACCAACGTGGGTTTGACGTTTCCTCTGGGCTGATGTACAGTAATGATATGTGGGAACATCATCCGGAGAATCCAGAATTTTGGGGGAAATTTCCGCTCCAGTATTGGAAAAATGGTCAAGTAGAAATTGAAGCTGTTTCTAAGGCAGATCAACGTAACTTAACGAAATGGGCCACAGATGATGCCGTTAATTTCATTAATGATCATGCATCCCGGCCCTTTTTTTTATACGTTCCCTATTCAATGCCCCATGTTCCGCTGTTTGGTAGTGAAGCTTTTGAGGGTAAGTCAGGAGTGGGGCTATATGGAGATGTCATTATAGAGTTAGATGCGTCTATTGGACGGATCATGGATGCCCTAAGTGCTGCAGGTATTGATAAGGAGACCCTTGTGGTTTTCACCTCTGATAATGGCCCATG
>Ga0075466_1000122_pt1 | contig 26211 bp, 44 predicted proteins | sample DEB08_DNA_16_FD_71486 | JGI IMG/M metagenome (GOLD analysis project Ga0075466, IMG submission 71486) | Aqueous microbial communities from the Delaware River and Bay under freshwater to marine salinity gradient to study organic matter... | ecosystem: Environmental > Aquatic > Marine > Coastal ... | reverse complement strand
ATGTCAAAAGGAGAGTTGCTGCAATTAATATTAAACACAAGTCTACTAAATTGATATGTACTATAAATTATAACCTCGAAAATCATCTTCACTACATCTATAGCAAATCAAATATTAATGTTTATAATGAAAGGGAATGGTTCTATTTAGATGATTTAGACCTTGATTTTTTACTAAAACTATCAAGGCTAGATGATTATAAGCTTGATATGGTGAGCAAAGTTTTTACACAAGAAAGATTGTTGGATTCTAAAAATTTAGATGTTGTAAATAAGAATATAAGAGCAGCACAAAATAAACTTAAATCAATTAATGATAGAATTAACAAATTGATTATTGATAAAAGAAAAATTAATTATAAAAGAAGAATTATAATGATGAAAAAGTTTAGACTAATGAGTATAATTAACATTTAAACAACTTAATATAAATGACTAGATTAGAAATAGACCACCAGCAAGAATACCAAACTAGAGTATTTTATTTTAAAACTGATTTTAAAGGAACTATACACTATCCAACTAACATTAATTTTAATCATAATCTATTTGTAGGAACACAAGAAGAATATGATAACATTTGCAAAGAATATCTATATGGCAAAGAGGATGAATTTAAGATAATAGGAGTGCATAGATTTGATACTTACGAAGAACATAGAAAAATATTTAAAACACCAAGATAATGGAAAAAGAAGAACTAAACTATTCAATTCAAACTGCTTTAAGATGTGAATTTGATTTAAGCTATAAAGAGCGAATGATTCAAATTTACAAAACATCTAAGGCTTTAGGATATGAAGAACAAGCTTTTGAAATGAAGCAAGATATTGAACATGATTATAATTTAATAATAGATTAAGATGGATTTAGAAAAACTAAAAGAAGAAATACCTTTTAAATGGAGGGTTCAAAGTGCTAATAAATGGGGTGCAAGTTGTGTAGCTTATATTGATGCTAGAGATGTACAAGATTTATTAGATAAAGTTTGTGGTGCTGAAAATTGGAGTGTAAAATACCAAGAACATAAATCTAACTTATTTTGTTACATAGGTATAAGGGCTGTAAATCAAATGGTTTGGAAGTCGGACTGTGGTACTGAATCTAATGTAGAGAAACAAAAAGGAGAAGCTTCAGATGCTTTTAAAAGAGCTGCTGTAATGTGGGGTGTTGGTAGATTCTTATATTCTAAAAAAATAGTCAAGTTACCAGTAAGAGAAAATGGTAAAGACTATAAGGGAAACCCAAAATTCACACCTTATTCCGAAAAGACTGGAAAATTCATACAAAGTGCTGAACAAATAACTAAATGGTGTAATCAACTAAGTAAATAGATATGAGAGAGCTAGATAAAGAACTAAGTGATGTTAATGAAGAACTAATAAAGGTTCTAAACGACCAAATAAAGATACAAGATAAATACATTGAATTTTTAAAAGCTGAAATTGTAAAACTTAATAAAGAACTAAAGAAATGAAAAACACATTTAAAAAACAAGATTCTAAAGGTAGTAAACTACCAGAAGAAATAGGGAAAGGATTAAATAAAACATTCTGTAAAGAAGTACTAGAACAAAGAACTAAATCAGATACTTTAAGAATTAGATGTACACCTTTTGAAAAAGAAAGACTTTTAAATTACTGTGAAGCAAAAGGAATTAATATGTCGGATTTATTTAGACCAACTTTAGAAAAAATAGTTAAAATTAAAACTTACTAAAATGAGAAACGCAAGTATTATAATGATTGCTATCTGGTTTTTATTAGCAGCATATTTTTATAAAGAATATAAAACAAGTGAAGCTGAAACTTTAGATATTTTGGATCAATATGAAAAGCTTTTAATTCATACAGTTCAAGTAGAAGGTAGATTAAGAGATTATACACAAATATCTTTAAAACTAAATGACATTTGTAATATGTATAAATCTAGTACAGAAGCTAAATTAAAAGATGATGAATTACAAAATTTATTTCAAAAAGTAAACTAATGAAATACGACTTGTTAAATAAAGAAGATATAAGAGCTTTTAATGGAAAGGTCGACTATTGCCTTTTAAAAGGAAAGAAAGTTGATTTAACCGTACCTAGAACTGGAAACCAGAACAGTTCTTTGCATTTGTTCTTCACTATGATAGCTGAACAATTAAATGAGTTAGGGCAAGAATTTTGTTTTACTGGTATTACTGGAAAAGAACTTTCTATACCATATACAGATGTAGTAGTAAAACATATGTTTTGGAAGCCTATACAAAAAACAATGTTTGATATAGATTCTACTACTAAATTAGATACATTCCAATTAAACCAAATAATTAATGTATTTATAAAGTTCTTTGGTGATAAAGGAATAATAGTAGAATTTCCTTCTGAAGAAAGTTATAATAAAAATAATTTTGATAATTAAACAATATAATATATTTGGTTCAATAGATGAAGTAGAATTTATTGATAATGAATATAAAACTAAACTAAAAGAAATGAGCTACCATAACACAACACAAGAAGCAAAAGAAACTTTACATTTGCTTACTGAAAAAGCTAGTAAACAAGATGATATTATTAAGAAGTTTTTTAAATCTAATCCAGATGCAGAAGTAATAGCTTCGGAACTTTGGGTAAACTTTTTCGATGTCTATAACACACCATTAACAAGTGTTAGAAGGTCTTTAAACACTTTAAAGAATAGTGGAGTAATAAAGCAAGTTTTAGAAGAAGATGGAACACCTAAAAAAAAGAAGTGCGAATTGTACGGAAGAAAAGTATTTATTTATAAATTAGCGAAATAATGAATTATTGGAGTATAGTAGGACTTGAAAGAACAAAAGCAACACCTAAACAAAAAGAACAAAATTTAATATTAAAAGTTTGTGAAATGTATGATGTTACACTGGAAAACTTAACAAGTAAAACAAGATTAAGGCAAGTAGTAGAGGCTAGATATATTTTATTTTATATATTACACAAAATACAAAGAAGGACCAGTACGGAAGTAGGTAATTTATTTAGTAGAGACCATGCAACAGTTTTACATGGTTGTAATACAATTGCAGGATTTATAGAATTTGATAAGAATTTTGAAGAAAAAATAAGTAAATTAATAAATGAAAATAAATATAATTTAAAATAAATAACTATGGAATTAAAAGGAAAATTAGAACAAAAATTAACAGTAGAAAAAGGAACTTCAAAAGCTGGTAAGGAATGGCAAAAACAAACTATTGTAATTAACAATGGAGACCAATACAATCCTAATACAGCAATTAGTTTTTTTGGTGAGGATAAAGTAAAAGTTTTATCTGGTTTTAATGTAGGTCAAGAAGTGGCTGTACATATTAACTTATCTAGTAAAGAATTTAATGGTAAATGGTACAATCAAATAGATGGATGGAAAATTGATTTAGTAGGTTCTGCTAGTGTTGATCCAGCTTTAAATAGTAGTGATGATGAAACAGATGATTTACCTTTCTGATAACTAATTAAACTACCATCTAAAGTATTATAGCAATTAAGCGAGTTCTTTTTTTATCGGTTATTTAAAGAATAATTAATACTTTATTTGGTGGTTAATGTAATTTTATTATCTTTGTAATAAGAATAAAACGAATTGCAGTCGTTAAAATTCAAACACATTTAAAACCTTTAATGGGGAGTTGCTGCAATCAACGAACCGTTAAAGGTTTTTTTATTTTATAACATTTTATATGATTTACAAATTTGAAAGCAAAGGGAATAGTTCTAAAGAGCTTGAAGTTGAACAAAACGATGGCAAAACTGCTGTAGTTAGGATTATTAATAATGAATCTGGAGAATATTCAAGTTTCCAATTAGATAGTGTTCAAGTGTATAATTTGATAGGTGCTTTACATTCTATTCAGACAAAAATTAAAAACTTTAAAGAAGATTAATTATGGCTGAAAAAGACACAAAAAGAAAAGCTTTTAACTTTTTAAGAAGCTATTTCGATGTATTGAACGAATTAAAAGATGATAGTGATAAGTTAGATTTTTTATTATCAATTATTAATAAACAATTTTTAGATGAAGATCCAAAAGGTTTAGGTTTTGTCGCTAAGTTGTGTTATGAAAGTCAAAGACACTCTATAGAATCTAGTGTAAAAGGCTGGGTTAGAGTTGCTAAGACTGATTTAAAAGGTAACCCCTTGACTAACCCCCCGACTAACCCCTTGACTAACCCCCAAGAAGTAGAAGAAGAAGTAGAAGAAGAAGTAGAAGAAGAAGTAGAAGAAGAAAAAATATTAGATTTTGAAAAATTTACTTCTTGGTTTAATACTAGAAGAACACAATATTTAGAAATACCTTCTAATATAAAAAGATTAACTTATTCAGAGAAAACTACATTAGGTTTATTAAAAGCTGATTATTCTAAAGAAGATTTTGAATTAGCAATGTATAACTTGTGTAATGATCAATGGACTTGTGAAAATAAACAAGTTCTTTGTAGTTACTTCTTACAAATTAAAATATTTAATAAATTCCTATCTGCTGAAAAGAAACCAATGTTAACTAAGAAGCAAAGAATTAATAGGGGGTGGAAATCATGATAACTAACCAAAACGAAATAAACACTTACCTTCAAGCTTATCATAATGGAGATATAGCAAAAGGTTTAGATACTGGATTAATTAAACTAGATGATTCTTTAAGATATAAAACTGGTCAACTAACTATTATAAACGGTTTAGATAATGTTGGTAAAACTATTTGGATTCTTTGGTATTATTTAACACTATCAGTAAGACATAATAAAAAATGGATTATTTATAGTGGAGAAAATAAAGCTGGTCAATTAGTAAGGCAATTAATACAATTTTATACTGGCCAAAGGTTGCAAAATATGGAACTATCAGAAGTTTTCAGAGTAGAATTAATTATTAAAGAATGGTTTACTTTTATATCTAATGAAAAACAATATGAATCTAAAGAACTATTTAAAATGTTTGCAGATAGTGAAGCTGAAGGTTGTTTAATTGATCCATTTACCGGAATGAAAAGAGAATATACACACGCTGCAAATTATGACTTTCTAAACGAATCTAGGGAGTTTTGCAATGTAACAGATAAAAGTGTTTATGTAAATACCCATGTAGTAAGTGAAGCAGCTAGAAGAACGTATAGTGAAGGACATGAATACTCTGGTTATCCTTATCCACCAAGTAAATCACAGTCTGAAGGTGGCCAACCTTTTGGTAATAGAACTGATGATTTTTTAACTATACATCGTTTAGTAGGGCATCCAATAAGAAACTTTATAACAGAAGTTTATGTAAGGAAAGTAAAAGATACTGAAACTGGTGGAAAGGTAACACCAATAGAAGAACCTTTAGATTTTGAATTTAATAGTGGTTTAGGGTTTACAATGGATGGACAAAATATATTGAACCAAACTAAACAACCAGACAACCAATTAAAACCTTTACCACTAAGTACTAATTTTGATGAAGCACCTTTTTAATTATGAAAAATAAAGCAATAGATAAATATAAATTAACTGTTATTTTAGCTAAAACTTTTATAGATGGTCAATTAGAATTATATAAAATAGAGTTTGCAAATACTTCAAATAATAAATATTTAGAGGTAATGAACAAATTAAATGATACTTTTAAGTTAATTTGTAATATGGATTTTGAAATAAAAAGACTATCAAAAGAATGTATTAGATTAACTAAAGAGAATAAAGAACTAAAGAAATGATATATTTGCTAATGCTAAAGACTATGTTTAGATTTTTAACGAATAAATAACGATGAATTATGATAGTGACTGAAAAAGATGGAGAAATACGAAATTGGATTAACAAAAATAAAGATAAGCACAAATGGGTAACACATACAATGCTTGATTTATACGCTAAACATTACCACCAAGAGCAAGTTAAAAAATTAAATATAGACGATGTTAGCAAATGCGATAATCCGCATTGTTTAGACGGAGTTTTTAGGCGTAGTTTTTTTGATGAGTTTAACTACCCTTTAAGCGAAGTACAAAGAAAATGGTTAAGAAGAACCGTTACCGTATTTTTTAGTTTATTAATAATGCCAATAGGTGCTATTATTGGACTTTGTGAAATGACAAGTGACTGGTACAAGAGATGTTGGTAAAATTACGCCTAATGAGTGAGTGTATGTTGCGAATGAGTGCAACGAAATTTGAAACATAAACCTTGTTAGCATTTGTAGCGGATTGATAACTAAAAAAGATAGAAAAAATGAAAGACTTAGAATATTTAACAATAACAACTGAATACGGTGCTTTTGATTTACCGAAAGATATGCCGATACCACAAAAAGGAGATAATGTATTTTTACCAAACGCAGGAACAGCAGTTGTTGATTACACAAACTACCATATAAGTGCCGATGGTAAATTGTTTATGATTAGCATTTTTGCAGAAAAAGCATAGCTATTAATGCTAACGAATTAAATAAGGATAGTATGGATAGAAAAGAAGAAATTAAACAAATAGCCTACGACTTTACAACAAGCAAAGAAGATTGTAAAAAGTTAGAAAACAGAATATTATCTTTATTTGGTGTTATTAGTAGTGCAAGTGAATTAGCACAAGAGTTTAAAGAATATACAGAAAAACTACTACTAAGCAAAAAAGATACAACAGACTTTTTAATAAGAACTGGTATAATAGATAAGAACGGAGATTTGACAGAACATTATAAATAGCAAGACGACTTGCATTACTTATAACGGTTTGAATAAGGGGCGTTTTTAAATGCCCTTTATTTGTTGTTATATGCTTTTATTTTTGAGCGTTGGAAAAATATTTTTAAAATTTCTTTGCATATCTATTGTATATATAAAATATATATGTATATTTGTTGTATAGAAATTTAAAAACAGACAAAAATGAAGATTCAAGCAAAAGATTTAAAAGTAGGACAAGACGTAAAATTTGGCAATCACTGGGTAAAAGTTGAAAAACTAATTGAAGGAACTCAAAAAAATGGAAAAGGTTTTGTTCAAGTATGCGGAACAGTTTACGAAGGTAAAATAAGAAGTTCATACGGAAACAGAAAAGTTGAATCTCATTACAGCGATTATAACTGCCCTAAATTAGAAACCTCAGTAACTGTGAGATAATGAAAAAGAAACTAATTGAAATACCAGCCGAGTTATTTGAGAAAATAGCTCGGTTGGCTTCTGAAAACGACAGAAGTGTAAACAAAGAAATTAACCACTTGCTTAAAAGTGCGGTTGGTAAAAAATAATTGCATATAACGATTAGTATAAGAAACGTGGCTTTTTTGCCATGTTATTTATACCGTGTTAGCATTAGTATGGGATTAATAGTAAAAATTTAAAAGATATGAATGTAGTAAGTTATTTTGACGGTGGTAGTTGTGGGCAAATTGCCTTAGATGAATTAAATATAAAAGTTGATAATTATTTTGCTTTTGAAATTAAACCACACGCAATAAAATTGACACAAACAAACTACCCAAACACAAAACAAATGGGTAGCGTTTTAGATGTTGACTTTAATAAATTACCTAAAATAGATTTATTGATAGGCGGTAGCCCTTGTCAAAGTTTTAGTATTGCTGGAGATGGTAGTGGTTTTGGTGGTAAGAGTGGATTGTTTTGGGAATTTGTAAAAGCAAAAGAAATTTTAAAACCTAAGTACTTTTTTTTGGAAAATGTTAAAATGAAAAAAGAGTGGGAGCAGGTTATAACTAATGCTTTAGGTGTTGAGCCTATTTCAATAAACAGTAAATTATTTACTGCACAAAATAGACCGAGATTGTATTGGACAAATATACCTTTTGATGAAAACATAATTGATAAAGAGGTTTATTTGAAAGATGTATTAGACTTAGAAACTACCGAACCGTTGAAAAATGGAATTGATAGAATTAAGGTTATTGAAAAAGTAAGTGTTAGAAAATATAATGTAGATATTGAAGGTCTTAAAACACTATTAAAAGGCAGTAAGAATAAAACAATAAGAGAGATTGCAACAGAACTAAACGAAAAGAAAACAACGGTTGAACATTGGTTTAGAAGCGATAAATGTTTTTCAATACCTGAGCCAAGTGTATGGTATGAACTAAAAAAATGCTTAAACATAACGGAAACTAAATTTGATAAACCTATTTGTGAATTTATAGAAAAGGACAACGTTTTTGATATGAGTAATAGAGTTTATAAAATAAATGGAAAAGCACCAACATTAACAGCAAGTAATAAAAAAGTTAAAGTTATTGATGACAGCGGAAACGTAACGCTACTTAATAGAACACACTTTGAAAAATTACAAAATATGCCGATAGGATATACTGATTGCTTAACCGAAAACCAAGCAATGAATATTATTGGCGATGGTTGGACTGTGAATGTTATTAAACACTTTTTTAAAGCACTAAAGTAATATTAATGCTAACAAGCGGCTAAACAACATTACAAATTTATAACTAATAACCATTTGTTTATCAGTACTATAGTAAAATTATGTATAACTTTAAATTTATTAATCACTTATAAAAATGTAACTAATGAGAACTTGCAAGAACTGTAAAACTAAATTTGATCCACAATATAATAAAGTTCAAAATGTTTGTTCTTTTACTTGTGCTATTGAATTAACTAATGAAAGAAATAAGATAGCTAAAAAGAAAGCATGGACCAGAGAAAAGAAGAAAAGAAAAGAAGCTTTAAAAACTAGGTCTGAATATCAAAATGAACTTCAAGTAATATTTAATAAATGGATTAGATTAAGAGATAAAGGACTTAATTGTATATCATGTAATAAACCAGCTAAAAAAGAAAATGCTGGACACTATAGAAGTGTTGGTGGTAATCCAGAATTAAGGTTTGAACCATTAAACAACAATCTACAATGTGAATATTGCAATACATACCTTCATGGAAACTTAATAGACTATAGAATTAATCTAATTAAAAAAATAGGTATTGAAAAAGTTGAATGGCTAGAAGGAAAACACGAGCCAAAGAAATATACTATTGACGAATTAAAAGGATTAAAAGTACTTTATCGGTTAAAAATTAAACAGTTAGAATAATTTTTATATATTTACAAAACTAAACTACAAATAATGAAAGTATATAATACAGAAGATTATAAAAATAAACCTTTGATATGTATGCAAAGAATTTATATTAAAAAAGCAATGAAGAAACATAACGGACATAAGACTAAAGCTGCTAAAGATTTAGGAATTACACCAAGAACATTATCAACTTATATTATACAACATTCAGTATGAAGACTTCAGTAAACATTGCTTCATTAGTCGAACGAAAAGAACAATTAATTAACACTATAAATTCCTTAGTAAACCAAGTTGATGCAGTTAATGTTTGCTTAAACAATTATTTAGAACCACCATTAGAACATCCTAAAGTAAATTATTTTTATTCAGATAATGTTTTTACTGATGCTGGTAAGTTTTTATTTGCTAGAGATTTTGAAGGTTATTATTTCACTTGTGATGATGATATTGAGTACAGTCCAACTTATATACAAGATACAATTAAAGAGATTGATAAATATGGAATAGTAACATATCATTCAAGGTCATTTTTAAAGTTTCCAATAGAATCATATTATAAAAGTCCAGCAATAAGAAACCAATGTTTAGGTAATTGTGATATTACAGAGCCATGTCAAATTGGAGGGTCGGGTGTAATGTCGTTTCATACAGATTATTTTAAACCACCTATGTCAATATTTAAAACTGGCTGCATGAGTGATATTTATGTAAGTATTTATGCTGATAGTTTAGGTAAAAAGATATGGAGTTTAAAACATAAAGAAGGATATTTTAAATATCAACAATTACCAATAGGAGCTACAATATATGAAGATAAAGTTTATGATTGTGAATTTGAAACGAGTATAGTAAATAAGTATTTTTTATAATTGAATTATAATATGTAAAGCTATGGATAATTGTAATTTAGAATACGGTGGAGGAAATGGAGAAGATAATATATTACTACTATTTTTTATAATAGGAGGAATAATCTTATATATTTTGTGTTAGCAAATTCGTTTTAATATTTGCTAACGGCTTGAATAAATTGGCGTTTTAATGCAATTTATTTTGTGTTAGGCGCAGTTAAATTATAGAAAATATGAATTATAAAGAAAGACAAATTGATTATTTAGAAACAGTAGCGGAAGAAATAACTCTAATGATGGGGTTAAGAACCGAGGTAGTAAATGAAGCTATTGAAGTAGACACTATTGCAGGAAAAATGAAATTCAAAGCAGGGTTTGGCGAATTAATGCAAGACGTTTACCGCTTCATTTACTGCTATGGCACAAGGCTACACAATTACGGAATAGAGCAGCGTATTAATTGCGCCTAACACCAAACTAAGAACCGTTTTTAAATGGTTTTTAGTGGCTGTTATCAATTTATTATGGATAAACAAAATTTTAATTAATTTATTTGTCTATTTTTGTATTTCACTATATTAAGCAATATAGAACTCAATTTTATGAAGATACCATTTACTAATTTACAAATAGGTACTAGAAGTGTTGAAAATGTTAGAGCTTTAGCAGCTTCAGCATGGGAAACATTAGGGAGCAATTCTACTAAATCTGGTGTTACAATAAATCAAGAAAATTCTTTAGCAATTCCAGCAGTATATGCAGCAGTAAAAGTAATTACAGAAGCTTTTTCTACTTTACCTATGCACATAATGAAGGATGATGGTGTAAATAAAATTAAAGATAAAAAACACCCAGTTTATAAATTATTCAATAGAGAGCCAAATAGTTTAATGACTATTAGTACCTTTTGGAAATTATGTATGCCAGATATTTTACTTTGGGGAAACTCTTATTCTATTATTGAATTTGCTGCTGGTACATTTAGACCTATTGCAGTAATGCCAGTACACCCTTCTAAAGTAGAAGTAGAAATAAAAGATGGTGTTTTATGGTACACTTTTAAACTAGATAAAACTGTTTTAACTTTGGATCAATCAAACGTGCTTCATTTTAGAGGTATGGGTAATAATGTAATGGGTAAAAGTGTTATTGATTATGCTAGAAATAATTTAGGTTTAGGTGCTGCTGCTGAAGAATTTGGTAGTAGATTTTTTGGTAATGGTGCTAGTATGACTGGAATTTTACAAAGTGATAATTCTTTAAGTGATAAAGCTTTTAATAATTTGAAAGCATCATTTAATGATTTACATGGTGGTATAGCAAATGCAAACAAGCCATTAATATTAGAAGAAGGATTAAAATATACACCTACATCTATTCCACCAGATTCAGCACAATTTTTAGAAACTAGAAGATTTAGTGTAGAAGATGTTTCGAGGTGGTTTAATATTCCAGCAGATAAGATAGGTGATTTAAGTAGGGCTACATTTAGCAACTTGGAACAACAGAATCAAAACTTTATTACAAATACATTAATGCCTTATGTAATTAACATAGAAAGCGAATGTAGTAGAAAGCTATTAAGAGAAACTGAAAAAGATAGTACTTACTTTAAAATGAATTTAAACGGTTTATTAAGAGGTGATATAAAAACTAGAACTGAAAGCTATAGAACTTTGTTTAATATCGGTGCAATGACTGTAAACGAAATTAGAAGCTTTGAAGAAATGAATCCAGTAGAAGGTGGTGAAAGTCGTTATGTACCTATGAATCTAGGAAAGGTAGATGAAGATGGAAACAACCAACCGTTAAGCGAATCAACAGAAACAATTAAAATAGAAGAAGATGAAGAAGATAATAAATAATATAGAAGCTAATATAAGAGCTTTTGGAGAAGATATAGAAGAAACTAGAACTGTTACATTTATAGCTTCTACAAGTTCAGTAGATAGACATGGTACAGTATTGAACCAAGAAAACTGGGATTTAAAGAACTTTAATAATAACCCTATTATAGGTTATCAGCACAATGTTTATGGAAGTGGTGAAGCACCTAATCCAGACGACCAATTAGGAAGTGCTAGAGCTTATTTTGAAACAGTTAAAAAAGCTAGTGGTGATGAACAACAGCTTTTAGTTGATATTGCTTTTGAACCTAAAGAAATTAATCCATTAGCAGAAAAGATATTTAGAAAAGTATTACATGGTTCATTAAGGGCTGTTAGTGTTGGATTTGTTCCTTTAGCAGATACTAATGGAGGTTATGGAGAAAGTAGAGAAGGTAATTTCCACTATTTCGGGCAAGAACTTTTAGAAGTAAGTGTAGTTAATATACCATCTAATCCTGATGCTTTAAAAAGAAGCTTATTAGATTTAGTTGGTCCTACTAAAGAAGATATAATTGAATTTGATAAAGTAGAAGAAAAAAACTTTTGTAATATTCAAGAAAAAGAATTACTTTTGATAAATAAGAAATAAGAGTAAACTTATTAAAATCACGTTATGAAGTCATAATGTACTAATTTTTATATTAATGGGGTAAAGTTGCCCTACACAAAAACAAGAAAATGGAATACAACATTAAAGCAGACTTGGAAAAAGCTGCAAAACACGCTGAAGATGCTAGAGCATTAGTAGATGTTGCTAAATCAGAAGCTAGAGAATTATCTAGTGAAGAAAATAAGCAATTTGATACTTTAATGGAAGCACATCAAAAAGCTGAAAATTCTGCAAATCAAAAGAAAAGATTAAATGAAGCTTTTAGTTCTAAAATAGAATCTATTGAAAAGAAAGCAGATGCTTCTGGAATTTCAGTAGACGAAGTTAAGGCTAATAAAGATATGGCTGAACAAGTTTTAAAATCTTATTTAATTAGAGGTTTTAACGGTTTAAGTCAAAAAGAAGCTGAATTTTATACTAGAGCACAATCTACAACTACTAACTCTGAAGGTGGTTATACAGTAGATGAAACAATGGGTGGTAAGATTATCGAAGCAATGAAAAACTTTGGCGGTATGCGTTCAGTTTGTGATATTCAAACAACTTCAAAAGGCGAGCAAATTAACTGGCCTACAAATAATGATACAACAAATGTTGGTCGATGGTTGGCTGAAAATTCTGCTGCAACAAATACAGATTTAACATTTGGAACTACTGCTATTAACGCATGGACTGCTTCATCTGATTATATTCCAGTATCAGCACAATTATTACAAGATTCTTCTTTTAATATTGAGCAATTTATTGTTAATGCTTTATCAAGAAGATTAGGTAGATTATCAAATACTGGATATACTAGCGGGGACGGATCAAGCAAACCTACAGGAATCATTAATACTTCTTTAGTTGGTAAAGCTGCTGCCGCTATTACTGCAACTACTTTTAATGAACTTTTAGATTTAAAGCATTCAGTAGATAGAGATTATAGAACTAATGGTACTTGGATGTTTAACGATAACACTTTGTTAGCACTTAAAAAATTATCTTTAAGTTCTGCTAACCAGTCATTATGGCAACCTGGAGTTGTTGGTGGAGCACCTTCTTTAATAGATGGACAAATGTACACTGTAAATAACGATATGCCAGATATGGCTGCTGGAACTCACCCGATCATTTATGGTGATATGAAACAGTATTTAATTAGAGATGCACAAGGTATTAATATTAGACGTTCTGAACACGTTAATTTCTTGAAAAATCAAATTACTTTCTTAGGTGAACTTAGAACAGATGGTAAGTTGTTAGATACTGCTGCTGTTAAGCACATGAGAATGTCAAATTCTTAATTTGTAGTTTAGTTTTAAATTAAGTTAATTCGGAAGGGCTGCTGCAATATGTAGCAGCCCTTTTTAAATTTATAAGATATGGAAGTACAATTTTTAGAAGTAATGGCTGGTAAAGATGTTGTTTATGAAGTAGGACAAATAGTAGATTTACCAAAGTACCAAGCAATAAGATTTATAGAACATGGAATATGTATTTTACCAATAGAAGAAGAATCTTTTGTAGAGGTAAAAAAAGCAATATTAGAACCAAGTAAAGTTAAGAAACGTAAAGCTAAAAAATAATGTCTAGTTATCAAATCACAGTACAACCAGCAACAGAACCTATTACAACTGCTGAAGCAAAAACTCATTTAAGGGTAGATTTTAGTGATGAAGATGATTATATAGATACTTTAATTACTACAGCTAGAAAGTATTGTGAAAGCTATACAAATAAAGTTTTTATTACTCAAACATGGAGACAAAATTTAGATATTTTTCCAGATGTTTTTAAGCTTAAAGTGAATCCAGTTATTAGCTTAACAAGTATTAAGTATTATGATACTAATGAAGTTCAACAAACTATTACTGATAGTTCTGATAATTATCAATTAGATAATTTAAGTGATGTTGCTAAAGTACATGATGGATTAGTTAATGCTTTCCCTGCTATTGGATCAACAATAAACCCTATAGAAGTAATTACTGTTTGTGGATATGGTGCTGCTTCAGATGTTCCAGATGATATAAAACACGCTATTAAATTAATGGTAGCTCATTTATATGAGAATAGAGAAATGGTAAATGTAGTAGTAGGTGGTTTAGCTATGCAAATTGAAATGCCTAATGTAGTAAAGAATTTATTAGCACCTTATAGAGTTTTAACTTTTGGATAAAAAAATATTAATATTATTACCTATTTGGGGTCGTGAATCTATTGTAAAGATTTGTTTTGATAACTTAAAAGAGTTGCAAAAGGATTTTAATATAGAAGTTCTTTGTGTAGTATCTGAACAATGGGCTAAACTATTAGCTTTTGAATATGGCTTTAAGTATATAGAGGCTTCTAATGAATGTTTAGGAACTAAAATGAATATAGGTGTAGAAGAAAGTTTAAAGTATCAATATGACTATCTAATGAACTTAGGAAGTGATGATATAATAACTAAAGAACTGTTTGAAATATATGAGCCACTATTTAAAGAAAATTATCCTTTCTTTGGTGGTACTAGAGTAACTTTTATAGATAGTGAAAGTAAAAGGTTAAAGACTTGTGATTATCAAGCTATGATAGGTGCTGGTAGATGTATTAGAAGGGATGAATTAATAGCTGTTTTAGATATACAGCCGATGTATGGCAAGATACAAAAAGGATTAGATTTTAATAGTATGTCTAAATTTAGATGTGCTATGAAGGAAATACAGAATCCATTTAGAACCATCTATGATATTAAAAGTGATATTAATATATGGGGTTATGATAATCTAGGTGGTGATGAACTAGAATTTGAAAAAGGAATAGAAGGATTAACAACTAAACAAATTGACAATATTTTAGAGCTATGAAGGGTGGTGTATTAGATAGAAGAATTATAGTGCAAAGTAAATCAGAAGTAGTAGCTACTAATGGACAAAGAACTTTAACATGGTCAACTTTTTTAACTATTTGGAGCAATCCAGTAGTAAAAGATGGTGTAGAAAAAGAAGATAATAAAAACCGTTCTACTTCAAGAATGGTTAATTTTAGAACAAGATATAATAGTACTATTACAAATGAAATGAGAATTTTATGGAATAATCAGTATTACAAGATAGAAGATATAAAAGAGTTGGGAAGGCAAGATGGATTAATGATTAATACAAGTTTATTAACTCAAACATAAGATGGCTAAAGATGGTTTAAATATAGATGTTTCAGATTTAAAAAAAATGGATAAAGCCTTATCTAATTTAGCTATAACAAGCCAATCAAAAGCTTCTAGGATAGTTGATAGTTCATTGACTAAAGCTGCTGCTGACACTAGAAAAAAAGTTAAGAAAGCAGCACCTAAAAGCACTGGTCAATTAAGAAGGTCGATTAAAAGCGGTCTTAGAAAGAAGGTTAATGTTCCTAGAGATGTTTTTTTGGCTGGGGTGTGGTTTCAGCAGGGTAAAAGCCTCGGAAATGCTGATGGATACTATGCTAGGTGGGTGTTAAAAACTCATAAAGCTAATGCTTCTGGACATACTGGTGGGGATGATTTTTTAACTCCAGCATTAAAAGCGTCTAGGGCTGGTTTTATAAGTGTAATAGATAAACAGTTAAGCAGAAAAATAGTCGAAGGTTTTAGAATACCTGAAGAAATGCCTAAAGAGGGGGTTTTATAATTAATAAATAATGTATAATGGCAAAAGGTATAGGTGATGTAATATATAGTTTACTAAGTAATTCTACTGATGTTACTGATATAGTTAGTACTAGAATTTATCCATTTCTAGCTATAGAAGATGTGGTTTATCCTTATTTAGTTTACACTATTGAAAATGTTGATCCAACCGTAAGTAATTGTGGTGCTTCTCAATTAGATAAAGTAACTTTTAATTTAGAGATATATACAGAAACTTTAGGACAATTAGAAGATTTAGGTAATAAAGTTAGAGCTGCTTTAGATAGATATAAAGGAACAACAGAAACTATAGATGTTCAAATAATAGCGTATCAAAATGAAGATTATGGTTATGCTGATGAAGATAGGGTTTACTTAAAAATACAATCTTACTTAACACGAATTATTAAATAATAAATAAATATATGGAATTAATACTATTAAAAGATTATAAACCACATTCAAGGCTTTTAAAAGCTGGAACACCTATAGGTGTAACTAATTCAGTAGGTTTAGAACTTATAAAAAAAGGAATTGCTAGAGATGTAACTAAAGAATATCTAGCAGATATTATAAAGAAAAGAGAAGAAGATGCTAATCCAATTCAAGAAGTAGAACCTTCAGAAGAAGAAGTAGCAAAAAAAGAAATAAAAAAAGAAAAAAAATAACTAATTTTACAATAACAAGAAGTATTAAGTAATACTTTACAAAAATTTAAAAAATGGCAACAACTGGAATAATAAATGGTACTGACTTCAATATATATGTAGCAGGAACTAAAGTGGCTTGTGCTACAAGTGGAAGTGTATCACTATCAATGAGTAATAGAGATGCGACTTGTAAAGATAGTGCTGGATGGAGCGAAAGCTTAGAAGGATTAATGGAATGGTCAATAGAAGGAGAAGGTTTATTTGCCTTAGATTCTTCTTATGGTTATGTAGATTTAAAAACTGTTTTAACTACTAGAGATGCAGTAACTATCAGATTTAGTACTGAAGTAACTGGTGATGAATATCATGAAGGAACTGCTTTTTTAGTTGATTTATCTGCTGATAGTGCAACTGAGGAATCTATGACTTATAGCTATTCTTTTACTGGAACTGGTCCATTAAATTTAAAAGCTTTAACATAAGCAATAACTTAATAATTAATTAAAACTAAACTACAATTATGACTATTAAAATAGGTGAAAAAGAATTTACATTAAAGTATAATAATAAAGCTTTATTTAAAATTGAAAAAGAATTAGATTTATCAATAGTTAAACTATTTCAAGATGTTAAGCAACTTGAAAAGGTGAGTACTATTTTTGTGATTGTTCATTCTGGAATAGTAGAAAATATATCTTTTGATGAATTTAGTGAATTAGCTACATTTGAAGATTTAGGTGCTATTTTGCCAGATGTAATACAAGAAATTACAGAATCTTTTAATACTGGTTCAAAAAAAAAGTAAATGAAGAAGAAGGAACTGCTTTAGTATGGGATTGGTACGAGGTACAAAAATTAGCTTTTGGCTTTTTAGGATTAAAACCTAAAGAGTTTTGGGAGTTACAACCAAAAGATATAATTATAATGAATGAGGGTTTTCAGATGAAGCAAGAATATACAGAAGGCTTACATTTGGAAACCCTCCGTTTGTTAAGATATAATGCTTATACTTCATATATTGGTATTCCAACTAAAAAGAGTGCTAAGAAATCTAGTTTGTATAAATTTTATCCTTTACCACTTGATCCAAAAGCTAAAGAACTTTCTTCTGATGAAGCTAAACAGTTATTTAATCGTAGAGAACCATTAATTACTAATGGAAAGTTAAGAGGTTATAGAGAAAATAATACTAATAAACTTTATAATAAAGAAGGTGTTTTAATAGGATATATAAAAGAAGATTTAATAGAATATATTAATTAGTATAAAGTTATACTAAACACAAAATAAAATGGGTAAAAGTAGTGGTTCAATTTGGGTAAGTTTAGGGTTAAGGACTGCTGAATTTACAAAAGGAATAAAGAAAGCTAAAGGTCAATTAAACGGTTTTCAGAAGTTCGGTGCTGGTTTAAAAGGTATGTTTAATCCTTTAACAGTTGGAATAGGTGTAGTAGCTGGTTTAGGTGCTGCTATTGGTGATGCTATAGGTATAATAAATGATTTTGAGAAAGCTAATAGTGAATTAAAAGCTGTTTTAGGTGGTACTGATGCACAAATGGCTTCTTTATCAAATCAAGCTAAAGCATTAGGTGCTACTACTGCATTTACTGCTTCAGAGGTCAGCGGATTGCAAAAAGAGATGGCAAAATTGGGATTCAATTCTAGCCAGATAGAGAACATGACTGAGGCTACACTTAATTTAGCTGCTGCTGCTGGTGTTGAATTATCAGAAGCAGCACAATTTGCTGGGGCTTCATTAAATGCTTTTGGTTTAAATAGTCAAGATGCTGGACATATTACAGACGTAATGGCTTTATCTTTTGCTTCTTCTGCTTTAGATATGGAGAAGTTAAGCGAAACCATGAAAACAGCAGCACCTATTGCTAAAGCTACTGGTGTAAGTTTTGAAGTTGCTACTGCTGCTGCTGGTAAATTAGCAGATGCTAATATAACTGGCTCTAAAGCTGGAACTGATTTAAAAAATATATTTTCTGAATTAGTAAAAGATGGTAAACCTTTTCAAGAAAGTTTAAATGATATAGCTGCTGAATTAAATGGAGCAAGCACAAAAGCTGAAAAGTTAGCAATAGCTGAAAAGTTAGTAGGTGAACGTGCTAAAGGTTCTTTATTAATATTAGCAGACCAAAAAGACGAATTAGGAAAATTAGCGGGGGAATTTTTAAATGCTGATGGTACTGCCAAAAAAATGGCTGACACTATGCTAGATAATGTATCTGGTAGTATGACAAAAGCAAGTTCTGCTTATGAAGGTTTTGTTCATTCATTAAATAAAGGTAGTGGTGTAGTAAGTAAGGTTTTAAAAGGTGCTGTAGATGCTGTTGCTAGTTTGTTAGGTGAAATGACAAAACTAACTAATTCAGAATCTGCTATGGGCTTTTTTGAAAGATTTGCAGCTTTAACTAATCCAGCTTTAGGGGCTATGCTCGATGCTAGAGATGCCAGTGAGAAGCTAAAAGAAAAAGTAGAAGAAGTTGCTGAAGTAATGCCAGATTTGGCTAAAGGGGCTGAAGAAGTCGTAGCTTCTACTAAAGAATTTACAAAAGCTCAACAAGATGCTGCTTTAAAGGCTAGAAACCTAACATTAAACCTAGAAGCTTTAAAAGATGTAGATTTAGGTAATTTTAATGAAAAGAATTTAGATGCTGTAGGTAAGTTAAAAGATGCTTTAAAAATAGACCAACCACTTAAATTAGCAATACCAATAATACCAGATTTACAAATTGATCCATCCGCTGAAGTCACTGGTAAAATTACTGGTGAAATGATAAAAGCTGGTGAAGATGCAGGAGCTGCTTTGAGTAGTTCTTTACAGTCAGCAGCACAGCAAGGTTTGGTAGGGCTTGGTGAAGTTTTAGGTTCTGGTGGCGGTGCTGAAGAATTTGGTGCTGTTTTAATAGGTGGTTTTGCTGGATTGTTATCTTCTTTTGGTGAACAAATGATTTCTTTAGGTTTAGGAATGATAGCTTTACAAGCTGCTTTAGCTTTAGGACCATTAGGTGCTGGTTTAGCTATTGCTGGTGGTGTTGCTTTAATAGCTACTGCTGCTGCAATAAAGGGAAGTATGGAACAATCAAGTGCTACTGGATTTGCACAAGGTGGATTAGTAACTGGTTCAGTTTTCGCTAATATTGGTGAAGGAATAGGAACAACACCAACCAATCCAGAAGTAATTGCACCTTTAGATAAATTAAAAAGCTTTATGAATCCAGAAGGCTCTGGTGGTGGTGAAGTTAAATTTAGAATACAAGGTAATGAATTAGTAGGAATATTAAAAAGACAAAATAAGTCTAATAATTATAGTAATTAATATTAAATTTGTTTTATGGCTTTTGGATTAAAATATACTACTACTTTTTATCAATTAAAGAACTATCAAAAGAATGTACCAAGTACAGCTAATCCACACCAATGGAGAATAGAAATATATAAAGAAGGTTTTGCTGGTTCTAGTACTGCTTTAAATTGTGATAAAGATAGTATTGTTTTAGGTAGAGATGGTGATTTGTTAGATGTAGTACAAGGAACTAAACTATCTTTTTCATTAATAAATATATCAGAAGGTTCATTAAAAGAATTTAGAACTGCTGATTGGGGTGATTATAAGGTAATTTTAATTAAAGACCCATATGGAAACCCACAAACTAAATTTGTAGGTTATAACCAAAGTGAGATTTACACCGAAAGTTACTCCCAGCCACCTTATTCAGCAACCTTTGAAGCTACTTGTGGATTAAACCACCTAAAGCATGTTAAATGGGATGATAAAGCAAACATATTAGAAGAAACTGGAAAGGATGCAAACAGTACAGCTACAGTAAGTGCTTCAGTAGCTTTAACAACTTCAACACAACATATTAGATTTAAAGTAGATGAAAATACTGGAACTTATGATAATGTTTTATTTAGACTTCAAACTTCTAATGATGATATTACTTTTTCAGATTCTTCTTTTTCTTATAGTGGTATAAATTTTACAGTAGATACAACATATCTAACTACTAACTATGTTAGATTAAAAGTTGAAACTGCTGAAGGTTCTGCAAGTACTGTAGATTGGAGTATAGAACCTTTATATGTATCTCAAAAATCAATAATAGAGGTTTTAAGATTAGCTTTAAATAAATTACCAAGCCCTATAGCAATTAGAGAGTTTGTAAATATTTATGAAGATAGTATAAATGCTACTACTACTGATTCCATGCTGAATCAAATATTTGTAGATAGTAGTGTATATAAAAAGAAATCAGAAGAGGGGGCTGAAGGTCAAGAAGAAGCTTTTAGTTGTCATAGAACAATAGAAGAAGTTTTAAAAGTTTTTGGTGTTAATATATTTCAAGCTAATGGTATATGGTATATTATTAGAGTACAAGAGTACATGGATAGCACAATGTACTATAGAGATTTTAATGCTAATGTAGGTACTGAAAGAACAATAACAGTAGATGGAACTGGTAATTTTACATCTAATGATAAAACTACTACTGGACCAACTGGTGCAGATGGTGAATTAATTTTAGTAGCACCTTCTTCAGAATTAAGTATTGAACCACCTTTAAATAGAGTTCAAGTAACATATAGTCAAGAAAATTTAGAACAAGTATCTAGCGATTTAGTAAAAGATGGTTCTTTCGCAAATCATGTAGCACCGTTATCACCTTTGAACTGGAATATGCTTAATGTGCCAACAGCAAGCCCTTATCCATTATATTATGATTCTAATAATAATGGTTTTGAAAAGTGGATGTTCCGTTTTGATCCTAATGGTAGTTGTAATGATTCTTTTTTATCTGGTACTACTTACATAGAACAATTAAAACCTTCTGTTGCTACATCTACATTAGATAGTGTTGTTTTAAGTTTTCAAACCTATTTTGATGTTAATTTTAGTGGCGTAAGTAGTGGAACTGTAGTAGCTGATTGGATAAATAACTCGTTAAAGCTTACTTATGAATTAGAAATTCAATTTGGAACTTATTATTTAAACGGTAATGATATTGGTGGTTATACATGGCAAAATTCCTATGCAAGGGCAACATTTAGATATTATGGTGGTGTAGCTTCTAATAATGGTAGTGGTGCTGGTTTTTATAATTATGGTACAACATTTTGGAAACAAACCAATGTAACTTTACCAACACTACCAGAAACTTCTTTTGTAGATTTTAGAATAAGATTGTACCAGCCATATAGTAATGTACAACCATTTGCAGATAGTGATTCTGATATAACTAATGATGGTGTAAGTATTTCAACAAGTGGAATTAGTTTAGTTTACTTACCTTTAGAAGGTCCACCTACAGAAGAATTAATACTTTATTCTAATATAAACGAGGATGAAAATATAGAAGAAATAGAAGTTTTACATGGTGATGGTACAAATAGTGGAACTCTAAACAGTTTTAGAACTTCAAATTATTTAATTACTAATGAATGGACTAGAAGAAGTTTAACAGATGATACAGATATATTAACTTTATTTCTAAAGCAATTAGGAGATTTAAAAGGTGATTTTGTAAAAGAATTAAGTTGTACTGTAATAGGAGAATTAGACGTTTACAATACAATTAAAGAAACTACAGATGTATTAACACATTACTATATTAAAACCTATGAATGGAATATTTGCACAAGTGAGTATAGTTTTACATTAAGTGAATTAGAAAATTCTTTATTACCAGTAGTGATAATAAAAGAAGGTGTAATAGGTGATGTAAACCCAGAACCAGTAGATGATACATACAGCCCTTTTGAGCGTATTACTTCACCTACTTCAGATGGTAGTATAGTTACATCTAGTGCTTCTATTAATCCAGAACAAACAGATTTAAACAATTACATTTAATGGCAAATTTACCAAAGATAGTATATAATTTTAATGAAAATGATGCTTCTACTATTAGAGATTATTCAGAGAATGGCAATGATGGTGTAGGGACTAATATAACTATAGCAGCTTCTTCAAGGGTTGGTAATGATGCTGTTTTTAATGCTATAAAAGATACTATAAATTTAGGTTCTATTACTGTTTTAGATGGTAAAAGTACTATGTCGGCTCATTTTGGAATACAATTAAATGCTAGTACTGGACTTAAAAATATATTCTATTTAGAAGATGGTTTTGATGCCGTATATGATTACACAACAAACTTCTTTACAGCTTATTTAAAAGTTGCTACTGGATATGCTGAAGTTAGTACTACTGCTTTAACTATTGGTACTTTTTATGATATAGATGTAGTATATGAATCTAATGTTTTAAACCTTTATTTAGATGGTGTTTTAATAGATACTGATTCTAGCAAAAGGGGTGTAATAGATAATACTACTGGTGATGCTTTATTTGGTGAGGGTGCTTCATTAGATTCTGCTTTTTTCCTATTGAATGAGTTTAAGCTTTATGATTCTGTTATTAGCACTAATATAATAGATGCTGTAATAAATGAACCCAATGGAGTATACACTTTATCAGAACATGAATTTAATGTAGGTGATATTATATTTACAAATTTAGATACTACACCTTTATATGGAATAGTTAGTTTTATTGAAACTGGAGCTTTTAGATTTTTACCTTTAAGTGATGGTATAAGTGGTGCTTTAGTATTTCGTAGAGGTGGTCATTTATGGGACACTACAAGACAATGGGGTTTATTAATAGATGATACCCCGAAGGTTTGTTTTTATGATGGACAAAGTTTAAGTACTGAAATATTTGTAGATGCTAAAAAGACTTATTGCTTAGGTGTAAATGGTAATAACTCTAGTCAATTAATAATAGTAGATAGAAAAGAATCTTTGCCTACTGCTGTATCTGGTGTAATAACTCTTTTAGATGGTTATTCATATTTATTAGCAAAGGATATAGATTTAACTGGTGATAGGATAGAAACAAATGGAGTAGTATCAATTTGGGGTTCTTCACCAGAAGTAGGGCAGTTAAAGTCTACTGGACTATCAGCTTCTTCATATTTGGTAACTTCAGAATATACCCTTTCTTTAAACAATGTAGGACTAGAACATGATAAATGTATTTCTTTAGATGCTACAGCAAATGCAAACCAAGCTATTGACTGGTACGGTGTTAATTTTTACAACTGTACTACAGAAATAGGAACTATAAAAAACTATGGAAATGTTATATTAAACACTATAGGTTTCTTGAATAGTGGTGGTTTAACTTTTGATGGTAGTATAGGAACTATTGGTATTTCAGATACTATATTTGAAAACGCAACAACTTTAACTTCTATAATACTTCCAAGTACTTTGACAGTAACTAGAAGATTTAGAATAAACAATAGTAGTTTTGTTAGTCTTAGTGGTGAAACTGCTTTAAATGTTTCTACAAGTGCAACCATTCCAGATGAAGGCTATATTTTAAGCGATGTTAATTTTGGTGGTGGCGGGACATATTTAACAGGAGTACAATCAACTGATAATAAAGCTAGATTTGAAGGATGTAGAGGAATTTCTAATTCTGGTAATATAGGACAATATTATATGCAAGGTAATGCAACAGTTACAACTATAGCTGCTGCTGGTACATTTGTAAAAATAGCTGGTACTACTACAACTGGAACTTATGTAGAAAAGTTTGATGTAACAACCACAAGTAATAAAGGTGTTTATTCTGGAAGTTTAACAGGTTTTTATAAAGTTGAAATTGTAGCTGGTTGTACTAGTGGTAATAACAAAGAATTAGAATTAGCCATTTATAAAAATGGAGTTATAACAACACCTTCAAGGTCTAAAGGAACTACTACGGGAACTGGTAAAGCTGAAAATATAGTTTCTCATGATATAATTGAATTATCTACAAATGATTATGTAGAAGCTTTTATAACTAATAATACTGGCACTACTAATATAACTGTAGAAGATTTGAATGTAACTATAGTAAGATTAAATTGAAAAAACCTTTATCTATATGTAGTAGCTGTAGGAAGGTAAAAACCCTTTCTTGTGTATGTGTTCCAGTTAAGAAGTTTGAAGGCTTTAAACAGAATAACTACAAGCTATACAATAGCAGGAAGTGGAGAACCTTTAGCCATAAGTTAAGAAAGGATAACCCACTTTGTAAATTATGCTTAGATGAAGGTAGAACAACAGAAAGTTCTATGGTGGATCATATAAGAGAAATTAATGCTGGTGGTGCTATATGGGATGTAAACAATCTACAATGTTTATGCAAATCATGCCATGCTAAAAAGAGCGGAAAGAAAAAAAGTTTAAAATAAATTTTGTAGTTACATCTAATTAACTATATTTACACCATAATAAAACAAAGCGTTCTTTTAATTGCTTTTTCCTAAAGATAGGTTTCGTTGTTTTCCCTATCTTATTTAATCAAATCTTAATTACATGGATGCAATAATAATAGTATTAATAGTAGCTAATATAATAGCTTTAACTGGATTAATAATAAGATACTTCACTTTTAAGAAGTGGGATAAAGAAAATAGATAGTTATGGAAAAAGAAGAAATAATAACACATTTAAAACTTAAGTTAGTTCAAGACAAATTGGGACAATCTTCTTTTAATAAAATAATCAGTTTTATTAACACCATCCAAAAAGAGAACGAAGATTTTAATGTAATAACTGATAATTCAAAAGTTAATATAAATTTATTAAAACAGATTGAAACTCTAAAGGCAGAGAATGAACTATTAAGAAAACAAAAAAACAAATGGAGAGATTTAGCTGAATCATATATTAATTAACCAAATAACAAACTAAAGAATATAAACTATGATAAGATACAATTATTACTGTTTAAGCAGTAGAGAAGGTAAATGCAAGAAACACGCAAAACTACAACAACATGAAGCTAAAGATGAAGAAGCTTTAATGGTATGTGATGAATGCGGAAACAATCTAAAAGTAGTAGGAATAGCAACCTCTATAGTACATAAAGGAACACAAGAAAGTAAAATATAATAGATATGAAACAATATAGATACAACACAGTAAAGATAGTAGTAATGATTAATATAGGGCTATTAGCTCTAATGGGCTGCTCTAAGGATGATACACCACAACCACAACCAAACACACCAGATACTACAGTAGGTGTAACAGATGAGCCTATAGGCTACTACAACAGTCAGTACGTACAAGATAGCATGATAGGTAAGTGGGCTATCTATAAGCATACATACATAGGTGCTACCAACTACGAGCAGTACCAACCACAACCTTATGACTTAATAACAATAACATCTAATACTATTCAATACAACATGGACACACCAGAGCCTTACACTTATAATCAATTCAATATAAAATCTTTATCATATAATTATTATGTGAAGGATATGGACCAGCCTAACACATGGATGTATGTGCTAGATAGTAACGTGGTGCTACCTACTGGTATAGATACCATCTACTATAGCATGGCTAAGGTACAGTAGTGCTACACCACCACCTACATACTTAAAGAAAAAAATAATTAAATTAATTGTTTAGGTAGGGCGGTGTAAATAGCTGTGGGACAACACTCTGTACAT
>Ga0075466_1000115_pt1 | contig 26884 bp, 25 predicted proteins | sample DEB08_DNA_16_FD_71486 | JGI IMG/M metagenome (GOLD analysis project Ga0075466, IMG submission 71486) | Aqueous microbial communities from the Delaware River and Bay under freshwater to marine salinity gradient to study organic matter... | ecosystem: Environmental > Aquatic > Marine > Coastal ... | reverse complement strand
GGCAGGCGGGGCACTTACAGAGAACGCTTGAGCGTGAAGCATTGGTTCTCGAACGAGAGAAATGCACGACCACACTTCAACGGCTACGCGAGGCCATCGACGATTATCCGGTGAGCTCAACACAATTGAAGCTGGCGGTGACCCAGTCCCAACAAGCAGTAACTCAGGTGGCTCAACTTGAAGCCCACATAAGTGGGCATGAGGAACTTCGCATGAAAATTGTGAACCTCGCGGAATTGCAGGGGCTTTGCGATCTACAGGAGCAGGCATTAAAGGACAGAAGAGTACAACTAGAAGCTTCTGATCATGACGTAACAAAAGCACAGCTGACGTTGTCGGAGACCATTCGCGCGCAACTCACTCAACGAGTAGTCGTACTTGCCGGTGAATTGCGTGACGGCGCACCGTGCGCGGTCTGTGGCTCAGAGTCGCACCCCCAGCCCGCAACAATAGAAACCGGCGTTGAGGTTGTTACTGAGGCACAGATCGAGGAACTTGAGGGTGATTTGGAGAGTGCACAAGCCGCCCGAGATACGCATAGAAGCGAGTTTGAGGAATTGAGTTCCGAACTTGAGTCAACGAAAATGTCCGTGGCGTCACTGACGGCAACCTGTGCTGATCAATCGCAAGAGCGTATTAGTGCTGAACTTGATGCCTTGAATCAGGAATTAGTCACTCAATGCGCGGTAGCGGAACTACTGGAGGTTCGTGAAGCTGAGTTAATTGCCTTGGAATTGGCTTTCGAAGACAGCAAAGCATCTATCGTCACCGCAGAGAAGGCCCGTGAAACAGCGAGCAATGAGGTTGTGAAGTTCGACGTCCGGGTAAATCTCAAATCTGAAGAGTTATCGCGGTTAATTGATCCTGAACTGGATGCGGGTGAAGAACTCAATGAGCTTGAAATGAAAACAGGTCGTTTAATCACCTGGCTTGAAGCGAGTAATTGCTTGGACAAGGTTTCACAATCCTTAACACCAAGTATTAGGGAACTAGATCCCAGTGAATGCGAAAAATCCCTGAATGAACTGGAAGTGGAACTTGATCTAGCGCGGGAAATTGTTGATCGTGCCGAAGAAACCCGAACATTGTCAGAAAGTTTGCTTAAGTCGGCGAGCACGTTAGTCACCAAGTTCATAAAGAATTCACAGGGTGTTGACAAACTGGCAGCCGAAGTCAGAGATGCCGTCGGGATCGGCGCACTCGTTACAGCAACATCTTCAATAAATACCAAGAAGTTGACATTAGAGAGTTACGCACTGCAACTGCGGTTCGCGCACGTTTTGGAATCTGCATCACTCCATCTACGTAAAATGAGTAGCGGCCGTCTTTCTTTTCTACTCGACGAAAGTGCACAAGGTCGAGGTAATACAGGTCTCGGAATAAATATTATGGATGAAGCAACAGGAGAGACGCGTCCGACAACCTCACTCTCTGGTGGAGAGACTTTCTATGCATCTTTGTCACTGGCGCTCGGCCTTGCTGACGTTGTACAGAGTGAAACCGGAGGAGTCTCACTGGAGACACTTTTTGTTGACGAAGGATTTGGCTCACTAGACACCGATACTTTAGAGCGGGTTCTTGACCAACTTGATCAACTCAAATCAGGTGGTCGAACTATCGGAGTAATTAGTCATGTCAGTGAAATGAAAGACAGATTCCCTGACCGTATTTTCGTCTCGCGTGAGCCAGAGGGACCAAGCCAGATTCATCAAGAGTGAAAACTATTCTTTGAGTGGAGCTACTCCGTGCACGTCAGAAACAGGGAAACGTTGCTCATTAGCGGTAAGTTTTTCATTAACGGCTTGGCCAAGATCGACCCCGCAAACATCGGCCAATCGAACTAAATACAGAAGTACATCGGACATCTCCTCTCCCAACCTGTGATTGAGGGGTTCCTGTTGGGCCAATTCACTGGCTTCTTGCGCAGGGATCCATTGCAGTAGTTCGGAGAGTTCACCGATTTCCCCAACGAGAGCTAGCAGCAATGATTTTGGGTCATGAAATTGGTGCCAGTCTCTGACACGGGTAAATTCGCGCATCTGATCCGTGATGCTGGCTAAGGAATCGTTATTACTCACGGATTAAGTCTGCCGGGACGGGGAGCAGGACACGCCTGAGGGGCAAATTAGAAAAATATATGTACATGTATATACTAATACAGGAAGGTCTAGACATAGACAATGTAATTGATGTTAAATTAGTGTGGAACGAACTGAAATTGAATGAAAGAGTGAAATAAGGAGGGATTCACATGACGAATCCATTTGTACGCAAAACGGGGCGAGGGAATGCTTCACTTCTGGAATGCGCGACACCTAAGGCCCACGTCATTGAAACGGATTTTTGCACTGGCAAGTGCAGGTTCGTACTGGAGTGCACATGTGGTGCCACCCATGAAACCCGGTATATCGACGAGGCCCTCGAGTGGGTTGAAATGCACAAAGAACTCGCCGAGCTAGCTGACCAACTCCCTGAGTGATTAATGACGAAAAAAATCAGTCCAGAGAAAGCCGCCGCGATCACCGAGGTCGAAGAAGCAGCAGCCGAATGGCGTTCGACCAAAAAGCGCGAGCGGGCTGCACGGGAGACATTGGCGACAACAGTCCGCAATCACGTCGATTCAGAGACACTTTCTGAAAACAAAATCTCGACAATCACCGGGATTCCGCGCATGACCATTCGAAAGATGCTCGGAAAAATATAAGAACAATTGGATTGACATTTGAATAGTCGGGGATCGGGTCACTGGCATCAAACCAACACACCGCTGCAGTGAAACTACCTGATAGTTCCCAACACATGTGGAAGACCCGGTAGGCAACGGGTGGGCAAAATGGCTTAAGACTGTTGCACAAGGCGAATGAGCGAATAGCCACCCCGAAGCTGGTACATGGTCGTTACTAGGGTCAATAGAATGGGCGCAACCCAATTCGGTGACAAGAATCGAGTTTCTCCGAGTAACAAGAGAGGGACCAACTGTGCTAGATCGCGCGAAATTAACCCAGGAGCTCGCGAGTGAAAAGGCGCTGCATCTAAGTCGAACCCCTTCCTCACGTGCGCTGTACCAGGCCAGCGATCACCTGCTCGGCAGAGTCCCTATGACGTGGATGAACAAATGGTCCGGTGGCTATCCCCTGTATTTACAGAAAGCCCATGGAAATCAAATCACTGATGTCGACGGTAATGAGTATGTTGATTTTGCTCTGGGTGATACCGCCGCGATGGCGGGACACTCACCGATTCCCACCACGAATGCCGTGCAAAAGCGCATAGCCGAGCAGGGCGGAATTACGACAATGATGCCCACGGCAGACGCCGAATGGGTTGCCAGTGAATTGACTCGCAGGTTCGGTTTGCCTTTGTGGTCTTTTACTTTGACTGCAACTGATGCCAACAGATGGGCACTGCGTATTGCGCGCCAAGTGAGTGGAAAGTCAAAAGTATTGGCGTTCTCCTACTCTTATCATGGGGCAGTTGACGAGACTCTAGTGCGAACTGGACCTAACGGGACAGCAATTTTGCGGGAAGGCAATGTCGGCCCCGCAGTAGATATTGCGCAGACAACAAGGGTTGCAGAGTTCAATGATCTTGAGTCAGTGGAGGCCGCTCTAGCCCACGGCGATGTTGCAGTTGTAATCACCGAGCCAGCACTAACAAATATTGGCATCGTGTTACCGCAACCTAGTTTCCTCACCGGGCTGCGTGAATTGTGCGATAAATATTCAGCCCTACTGCTCATTGACGAAACTCACACATTTTCCGCGGGCTGGGGCGGGTGCACAACCGAATGGGATTTGAAACCGGATATTTTTGTCATCGGCAAAAGTATTGGTGGAGGAATCCCCTGCGGCGCCTATGGCATTTCTCAACAACTAGCGGACAAGATTCTCAATTCCCCTGACGCTGATTTAGAGGACGTTGGTGGGGTAGGGGGAACACTCGCGGGTAACGCCATGTCCACGGCCGCAATGCGAGCAACTCTCGGTGAAGTTCTGACACCGCAAGCATTTGATCACATGATTGAACTTGCATCACAATTCAGGGCAGGGGTAGAAAAAGTACTCGCAGATACGCAAATGCCTTGGTCGGTCGCTCAAATTGGTGCACGTGCGGAGTATCGATTCTGCTCACCCGCTCCACTGAATGGCACAGAGTCGGCTCAAGCCTTTGACGGTGAACTGGAAGAGTTTTTGCATTTGTTTATGAGTAATCGTGGACTACTCATGACACCATTTCACAACATGGCACTGATGTGCCCAGAGACTTCCTTGGCAGATGTTGAATTGCACACTGAGCTGTTCGCGGAAGCGCTGTCGAGGATCTCTCAGTGATACCAGGTTGGCTCTCTCTCGACGGTAAGCGAGCCGTTATCACGGGAGCTGGCTCGGAAACCGGTATTGGATTTGCCTGTGCACGAGCACTGCTGGAATTGGGGGCAGAAGTGGCCATCATGGCAACGGGGGATCACATTCACCAGCGCGTGCGGGAGTTGAGTGGCCTTGGGGTTGTCCACGGGTACGTGTGTGATTTAACGGATGAGCAGGAAACTTGTGAAACTTTCCAGGTAGCAGCTGATGAGTGTGGCGGCCTAGACATTCTGATAAATAACGCTGGAATGGCAAGCGTTATGACACCTGTGGGGGCCGAGTCTGGATCACTCGGAGACATTAACTTGGCAGATTTCAATCGGTCACTGTCACGAAATTTGATGACCGTTGTGCACGCTACTCGCGCAGCGCTGCCGTACATGCAAGCTGCAGAATGGGGGAGAATCATTTCAATCTCCAGTGTTACCGGTCCACTGATGGCTATGCGAGGGGAAAGTGCGTATGCAGCAGCAAAGGCTGCAATCGTTGGCCTGACCCGATCACTCGCCGTTGATTACGCCTCTAACGGCATCACGGCAAATGCTTTGGCACCCGGCTGGATACACACGGGTTCGCAAACTGAGCACGAGTACCTCGAAGGTCAGCTCACACCCATGGGACGTAGCGCAACTCCGAGCGAAGTAGCCACGGTAGCTGCTTTCTTGGCAACCCCTGGCTCTAGTTATCTCACGGGCCAGTGCATTGCAATTGATGGTGGAAATACGGTTGCAGAAGAAAGAACTCGTTAGCTAAGGTCGCGTTTACCGCTTGAGAAGTACTGGTCCTTGAGTGCGCACCTTGCCATTAGCCGGGATCGCTGTGCAACTTCCATCAAGTTGGCACATTTGCTTGTACTGCTTCTTTGCCTTGAATGTCTTGTTGCCAGCTTCAGAGTAGACAACCTGATTGATTCCGCTTTGTGTACCGAATTTGCAGGTCACCTTCCGCTTGACTTCTTTGCAACCTCGGTAGGTGGTCCCGACAATCCAATCCTGGAGCGTTTCCATTGCGACAGCGCCTGCAGCACCTTCGTTGTATTGAATTCCCCACAGGTCATTGAAAGGACCCCACTGGTACATGTAGACGCGGGAGATCCCAAGACGAAGTGCATCGAGGTAGGTGATCGCTGTCCAGTTCGCGGCTTTTGTGCCCTCAATATCTTGCTCGGGATTCTCTGGTCCTGGTCCACCTAGACCATAGTTGTTTTCTGTATCCCACAGCGGCAAGTTAGGTGCACCCGCTGCCTTGAGGAAGTCAATCCAATTATTAGCGAGTTCCTGGCGGTCGTTGGTATCACCCAGGGAAGCTGGGTAGGTGTGCGCTGCCCATACATCTACCGGCCAATCAAGAGCCTTGAGTTCCTTGAGAAATGCGGGGTAGAACTTCTTGAATGGTCCGCCCAGGCGGGTGCCCGTGCTGGGCGCCACGATCGTTGCACTGGGATCGATCCCTTTAATAATGTCGTAGGTGCGTTTGGTTAATTCAGCCATTTGAGCAGGTGTTCCCGTGTAGAAGGTGCTCAAGTTTGCCTCATTCCACGGCTGGTAAATCTTGATCTTTCCCTTGTAACGGGTAGCTACAGCGCGAACCCAGTTGTCCCAATCAGCCATATTTGCTGGAATACCTGACGCATCCGGTGCGGGAAGGGCAATGGGGTTGCGCTGATTGGTCGCCCAAGCCGGCGTTCCGGACAAAACCATGAGGATGTCGCTCATACCATTCTTATTTGCATTAGCCACGGTATTGTCGAGCGCGGTCCAATTGAAAACTCCCCGGGAAGTTTCGATGTTCGCCCAAGCAGTGTCGTTATCCCAGAGCCTGATCGACCCAAACCTGATGCTTGGCCAAACACCATTCTGGGCATCTTTGACGTGCAACCCAAACATGGAGTCATCTATTACTGTGCCTTTGAGGTTATTGGCTGGATTACCGATCGGCGCCGATTGGGCGGGGGTCGCCATCGGAATGACAAGGGCCACAGCAATGAGGGAAGTGAGCAAATTTCGAGTTCGTGTGCGCATCTGTACAGTCTGCCATGTAGCCAGAGATCTAAGCGGCAGGGGTGTTTGCTAGCCCAACCGACTGAGTGCCACTACTGTCACGTCATCGGTGCGCCAACGTGGGGAAATTTCGCGTATGTGGGCAACAAGTCGCTCAACAATTTCAGCTGGGTTCTGTCGAACAGGACCGTCAAGGCCACGCAGAATCCGAATAATCGCCTGGGTTTCCTCAGCGGCGCTGTGCGCTCCCTGGCCCTCAAGAAACCCGTCGGTCACACCAAGGACTAGATCCCCGGGAGTGAAGGGATGTGTTCGGACTTCCCATTCGCCACCAAGGGATGAGACTAGGGGACCGGTTGGCTCGAGGGTGAAAAGGTTTTTGTCGTGGGTGATTCCAATGCCGGGTGGGTGACCGGCATTGAGCCAGTGCAATTCATTTGTCTCTACGTCAACCATGATCAACAGAACTGTCACGAACGACTCATCGTTTTTAGTTGATTCGGTAGCAAGTTCAACCGCTTCGGTGAGGCCGAGACCCTTGGCCAGTGCAGATCGAAGAATTGCACGGACGCGTAGGGCTACCACATTCGCAGCAGGTCCGTGTCCTGAGACATCAGCAATCATCAGAGCAACTTGAGTGTCACTTAATGGAATGTAGTCCCAGTAGTCGCCGGCAAGAACACCTTCAGCGGTTGAGGCCAAACCTGCAATTGCAATACCCGGACAATGCAATGAACTATTGACTTGCATTTCACTTCGAATCGCGGCGACAAGTGGAGCGTCCTGGGTCAATCCTTTTCGAGCCGCGACTGCTTCATCAATCTCGCTGACAAGTTGACGTCGCAGTGATTCAGCATCCTTTGCAAGTGAAACAAATTCAGGTGGTCCAAGTGGTGTGATTGGGTGCGTGTGCATTGGGTCACGCGTTGAGAGTTGTAAGTCTTTGCGAATATCCATGAGTGGGAAAATCACCCAACGTTGGAAGTAGATGAAGTACGAAACAAAGCCCGCAACCAATAACAGCCCGCCCACAATCAAGAGAACTCCGAGCATCCGGGCACTTCCTGCAAGTCCATTACTCACTTCCGCGCGCTGAATTTCAATTTCATCTTGTAGGGCGTTGGTTGCGGAAATCATCGAATCAAATGTCGACCACGCTCTTGCTTTGTTGGTGACACGTCCCGCTTTTGGCTGCTTTCCATCTGCCATAGCTTCCAGTGTTGGTTCGGCATCGGCGCTCACCCAGGCACGCTGCGCTGACGCTGAGGCCTCTACCAGCGCGGTGAGTGCCGGATAGTCGTTTCCTAAGAGATTCAACAAATTATCTGTCATGACATTTGTTGTCGAAATAGCACTTTGGTACCCGGCCAAAGGAGTTTCGTTTCCGGTGAGCACGTAGTCGGCCAGATCACCAGATGCAGCAGTTTGGCCGAGTAGCAACGAGTTTGCCATTTGCGCGGCCGAAGAGAGTAGGTCATTGAGTTTGGATTGCGAACTAGAAACAGAGACAAAGGTTGTGATCACCAAAATGAATCCCAAAAGGATCACTCCGAGCCCAGCGCTTGAAGCAAATAGCGCTCTCCTGCGTAATGTCATGGGGGGAGTTTACTTAATAGACTCCCTGGGGGCTGGGATATTTGACCTTATAAGCCATAGGCTTTCAGCGTGAGCAACAGAATCCCCAAAGCGTCCTATGAAAAGACACTGCTCAAACTTCAAGCTGAATTGGTGACCCTGCAGGAGTGGACCAAGGTTGAAGGTAAACGAATTGTTGTGATTTTTGAGGGACGCGATGCTGCTGGAAAAGGATCCGCGATAAAAAGGTTCACCCAATACCTCAACCCGCGGCTAGCTCAAATCGTGGCTCTGCCCGCTCCATCTGAGCGCGAAATGGGTGAATGGTATTTCCAAAAGTACGTAAATCATTTGCCAACGCGAGGAGAGATTCGCTTTTTTGATCGTTCTTGGTATAACCGCGCGGGTGTCGAAAAGGTCATGGGTTACTGCACACCGGACGAGTACCGCAGGTTTCTCCACCAAGCCCCAATATTTGAACGAATGTTGATCGAAGACGGAATTATTTTGCGGAAATACTGGTTCAGCATCAGCGATGCGGAACAAACTCGTCGATTTGAATCTCGGATAAGAGATCCAATGCGTCGATGGAAATTTTCACCGTCGGATTTGGAGTCAATCAAAAAATGGGAGGAATACTCAAAAGCTAAAGATGAAATGTTTGTTCACACTGATATACCTGAGTCACCGTGGTTTGTTGTTGAAGCTGATGACAAGCGAGCAGCGAGGCTCAACTCGATTCACCATTTCTTGAGCACAATCGACTACTCGGCTCCCGAAGTGAAAAAATTGACTCTACCTAAACGCCCAGCCATGTCCGATCACGTTCGACCACCGAGGGAAGCTAATCATTACGTTCCTGACTTTGCCAGCACGCTGTTGAAGAAAAAAGAGACATCCTCTAAATTGGAGTCGTGATAACTGACGGACCTCGGCTTCGCCCGGATCTTGCGGCCTTACCCTCCTACAAAGCCGGTCAGCGCCCAGCGCCGCGCACCGACATAACGACTTACAAGATCTCTAGCAATGAGAGTCACTTCGCACCACTGGACAGTGTTCAGGCTGCGATTATTGCGGCTGCAACGGAAATTAATCGTTACCCCGACCCGTTTTCAACTGAACTTGTTGCAGCGATTGCACATCACTTCGGAGTTCCGGCCGAGCACATTTCACTGGGCACCGGAAGTGTTGCGTTGTGCGGCCAAATAATTCAGTCGGCTGCAGGACCGGGTGACAAAATTATGTACGCGTGGCGAAGTTTTGAGTCTTACCCGATCTGGACCGGAATTGCGGGAGCGCAAAGCATTCAAATCCCACTTAAGCCTGATGAAACTCATGATCTTGATGCAATGTTGCATGCAATCACCCCAGAGACACGCGTCATTTTTGTTTGCTCACCTAATAATCCAACGGGACAAATCGTGGATCCGGGGGAACTTGAGGACTTCATAGCATCAGTTCCCAGTGAGATTGTGATTGTTCTTGACGAGGCTTACATTGAATACGTTCCCGAAGAAAAAAGAAGCGACTCAATTCGCCTTTATCGCAAGAATTCAAACGTCGTTGTTCTTCGCACCTTTTCAAAAGCCTACGGGCTTGCCGGATTACGCGTCGGATTCACCATCTCCCAGGAACCGATCACGAATGCGCTACGCAAAACTGCCTTGCCCTTTGGGGTTTCCTCGATCGCGCAAGCTGCCGCGATCGCTTCGATTAATGCGGAGAGTGAATTATTCGAACGGGTTGCATCGGTAACAGCGGAACGGAACCGCGTTTCGAGTGAACTCATCGAAATGGGCTATCAATTGAATCCGAGTTTCGCGAACTTCGTATGGCTACGCCTGGGATTACGCACCGATGTGTTACATCAGGCTTTAGAGCAAGCAGGCTTGTCGGTTCGCCCTTTTCCAGAAGAAGGACTGCGCATTTCAATTGGTGAAAGGGAAGCGAATAATCGATTTATTGAGGTTGCTCGGCAAGTTTCAATCGAGTCCGACGTTCTCCGGTAACGACTAGAACCACACCACCGACCACTATTGACAGCCCAACAATTACATCACTGGTGACAGCTTCATTGAGTATTACCAGCCCCAGAATTACCGCGACTACAGGGTTGACGTACGCGTAAGTAGACACCAAAGACATCGGCGCGTTATTGAGCAGCCAGACAAATGCACCGTATGCCGTGGCTGAAGCCAAAACTAGGTACCCCCAGCCAATCCAAGACTGTGTAGTGATGACACCGAAGTCCCAACGCTCTCCGACGAGTGTCCCGACCACAACGAGGAAGACACCTGCCGCTGCAAGTTCGATGACGGCGGTAGTTAATGGCTCTTTTGGTTGTTTGTACTTTGTGGACCGATAACTAAAAAATGCCCAGGAGAGACTACCCATTGCAATTGCGATGGACCACAGTGCAACTTGAGTGATGCTTGCACCATTGACAGGTGTGGTGCCTCCGGGGAGCAGCATGAGAACAAGTCCTAGGAGGCCGACCCCAACTCCCAGTGACGTAAGCCACGATGGACGGTCCCCTGCGCGCAGACGAAAGAAAATTATCCATAGAGGCATAACGGAAACGATAAGAGCTGCAATTCCCGAGGGCACAAACCGTAGAGCGAGTGAGAGGACACCGATTGAGACCCCAAGAATCGAAACTCCCATGAAAGTTGCGCCCAGCAACTGTGCCTTGGTTATTTGGAAAGCGCTCGGGCCTTTAACGAGTAACACGATTGTTCCTAAAACGAGGGAAGCCGTGATAAAACGTGATCCAGACCCGAGGAGTGGCGGCATTGATTTCACCATAAGCGCTATCCCCATGTAGGTGGAACCCCAAACGATCCATAGGACGATGAGGGGCCCCATGATCGTGCGGATGGGAGCTTCAGTCACGCCACGAACGTCAATTGCCACGGGCGAAGCATGACAGTAGGGACCCAGGTCCTTTTTTTCAGGTCGGAAGCCATGCGTTATCTACTTCTAGGAGGTCAAGCATTGGACCATGGATGTTTTAGATCGGTATTTGGGTTACCGATGGGCGATGCAAAAATGAGATGAACAAATTAGGGCTATACGGGCAAGATAGTTCCATGGACACTGACGAGGGACTGTATTCGGCTCTCATGGGCGTGGCGTCTGGTTTGGAATTGAAAGCAACCCTTAGACGAATAGTCACAAATGCGGTCTATTTAGCCGATGCGTCCTATGGGGCTCTCGGCGTGCTGGATGCTGACGGCAAAATCCAAGACTTCATTCATGTCGGAATGCCAGACGAAGTAAGTAAACGAATTGGTAACCTGCCTCTGGGCGGAGGACTTCTCGGTGAATTGAGTGTGCACCCGACTCCTCTGCGCCTCGCGCATATTAGTGAGCATCCTGCATCAATTGGATTCCCAGAGAATCACCCACCAATGTCTTCCTTTTTGGGTGTGCCGATACGAGTCCGAGGGGAAGTGTTTGGCAATCTCTACTTGACCAGCAAAAGAGGTGGCAAGGAATTTACAGAAGAAGATGAACAATCAGTTGTTGCCTTTGCAACAGCTGCTGCCGTTGCTATTGAAAACGCGCGGCTTTACGAACTTGCAACCCTGAAAGAAAAATGGCAGAGAGCAGTCTCAGAGATCGGTACGGCAGTTCTTTCCGGCGGTGACAGTGGTGATGTGTTGGAACTCGTTGCTGAAAAATCCCGGCTACTAACGGGAGCTGCCGCCACTCTCATTGCGCTACCGGACTCGACAAGTTCGCTTGTAATTGAAATTGTGGATATTGATCTTAATTCCCCGGCAACCGTACAACGATTACGGTCATGGCTTGGATCACCTGCGCCGGTCGATTCAATTATGAGTAGATCCTTCTCGTTGGGTGGAAGCATCATCGATGACGAATGTTCGATCTGGAATCAAGTTATGCCGGATTCAGCAGAGGAACGAGTGGCCGCAGTTGCTTTGCCGTTGCGCACCGTTGACAAAGTTCTAGGTGTTCTGCTTCTCATTTGGCCTAAGGGATCCTTTATGGCTGCAAGTTCAGTAATTGATCTCGTCGAGTCTTTTGCCGGACAGGCGGCACTCACTCTGGTCTTGGCTGAGGCTCAACAAGACAAAGAGGACTTTGCGGTATTAAAGGACCGCGATCGAATTGGCCGCGATTTACACGACCTGGTGATTCAAAGAGTATTTGCAACAGGAATGTTGCTCAATGGACTGCTCCAAAACGAGGAACTGCCACCCGACGCAAGAAAAAAAATTGATCTTGCCGTGGGGCAACTTGACGAAACGATTCGCGAAATTCGACAAACTATATTTGATCTGCAAGCAGATTCGTTTGAAACATCAATCAAAGCAAGAATTTCACGGGAGGTTAATTCCGCTTCCGATGCACTTGGTTTCCCCATCCGGTTGACACTGATCGGACCACTTGATTCCAAGCTCACTCCGGTGATCGGTGACCACCTATTAGCAGTAGTGAGAGAGAGTCTTTCCAATTGTGTCAAACACGCGCAGGCGACCGAAATTGATATTCGGATTTCGATTGAATCACCCGTTCTCGTTTGTGAAGTCATAGACAACGGAAATGGTTATACAGAAGGGGCTCGTTTCTCGGGCATTGCAAACATGGAATCTCGTGCAGTGGAACTCGGCGGTGAACTGGTCGTGGGGGCTCGGCCGGATTCACAGCAAGGGACCCTGCTTCGTTGGAGCGTTCCGCTAGCGTGAGTTGTTGTGATTCTCGGAATTGGCTTCACGTCGAGCAACATAGGCCGCTGCTTGGGTTCGCCGTTCCATGCCTAGTTTTGCTAGCAACCCGGAGACATAGTTTTTAATAGTTTTTTCTGCCAAGTGCATCTGCTCGCCGATTTGCCGATTGGTCATTCCCTCACCGATCAAATTAAGAATTGTTTTTTCCTGATCGGTGAGATCAGCGAGTTCATCATCCTCCTTGTCACCATTTCGTAGGCGCTCAAGTACCCGCTCCGTAAGGCTGGGGTCAAGCAGACTGTTGCCTGCGGCTACTTGTCGAATTGCGGCGATCAGGTCAGATCCGCGAATTTCCTTCAGCACATAACCTGAAGCGCCAGCCATGATTGCATTAAACAGCGCTTCATCATCGGAATAGGAAGTAAGCATCAATACATGGATATTGGGAAAGAGTGATCTAACCTCTCGACACACTTCAATACCGTTGCCGTCAGGGAGGCGAACGTCAAGTACGGCAACATCAGGTTGCGAAGCCGTGATCCGAATGAGAGCGTCCGCCGCTGTTCCAGCCTCGCCGACAACCTCAAGGTCCGACTGCAAGCCAATGAGTTCAGCGACGCCTCGACGCACGATTTCGTGATCATCTAGTAAAAATACGCGAATGTCCCCCATGACAGCATTATGCAGGTATCAGGGCGTTGACGGAAGTGAGACGACAAACTCTTGTACTCGGGGACCGGAGCCAATAATCCTCGCACCGGTCACTTCTGGGTCTACTCGCCCACAAAAACCATTGACGAAATCAGACCAAGATATTTCAATATGAGTCACCTCACCGGTTGCGTCGGTGGTGAAAGCAGCCTTTCCATCGGAGTTAAGGCCAACACAAACCGTTCCGGCTAAGTCGGGTCCCGTGAAGTTGATTTCCAGAGACTCGTCACTAGTTGCCCCAATTTTCTTACCCCAAATAAATGGAAGAGCTTTTAGCATGCGTCTTGCGGCATTTTTTGCGGGATTGCTCGTGAACTCGGCCGGTAGTCCAACAGCAATTCGGACATCGAGATCATGTGTCCATATATCGAATGTGCGCATGCCAAGGAATTGTTCCTTTGAGATTTCGCCGTCAACCCAGGGAACAGTCAACGTTGGGGATTCCGTTGCCAAGAAGTCAGTCAGGTCGTTGGCTGAGGTGAGCATCTGGTGAAGTAGTGCCGCTGGCGGGGTTCCCCTGCGAAAATCCACCCCACGTTCGGTGAATTGCTGGAAGGGGGCTTGCGCGTGCGGGAGTTCATCCCAATTCGGTTCGTGAGCGGCTGGGGGATTACCTGCGGCCATCGAGTCAAGGTCAATTGTGTGAGCGACGATGTCGGCAACGGTCCAGCCAGGACACGGGGTGGGAAGTGTCCATTGTTCAACAGTAAGTGAGTTCAAGGTGGAGTAGAAGTCCAGGACCGCTTCAAGGTAAGTCTTCATGGGGTCAAGGGAACTCTTTGTCTCAAGGAGGTCGGCCATGGTTTCTAGTGTGCCGCATTTGGCTGCTAAAAGTCTTTGAAATACCAAGGATTGCTTGTGGTTCTAACAGGTTGACCCGCATTGGGATAGATGACTATTTATTGTTGACAGGCTGGGGTCTTACGCTTAGCAACATGAGTGTGAGTGTCTCCGTTCTGCAAATTGATTGCTCAACCTATGAACCGGTGCCCGAACGAGTTGAACGAGTTTTGTGTCTGATCGATCAACATGCAAGTGATTGTGACTTCATGGTGCTGCCCGAATTGTGGAATGTTGGAGCCTTTGATTTGGCAGCAAGCCGTGAGTATGCCCAACCAATTGATGGGTCGTTACCAACTGCTCTCGCACAGAAGGCACGCGAACATGGCATCTGGTTACATGGCGGGTCATTTTGTGAACAAAATTCTGATGCGTTGCACAACACGAGTGTGTTGTTTAACCCACAGGGAGAACTGGCCGCCTACTACCGCAAGGTGCATGTTTTTACCTATGCGCGAGAGCAGGACACTATGACCCCAGGACAGGATTACGTAATGGTGGAAACACCGTTGGGGTTAACCGGCCTAGCCACCTGTTATGACGCTCGTTTTCCTGAGATGTTTCGGGCCATGCGCATTGCGGGAGCCCAAGCGTTTGTGATCCCCTCCGGTTGGCCGGTGCCTCGCATTGGTCAGTGGGATGCATTACTTCCCGCTCGGGCAGTTGAAAACCAAGCTTGGGTCATTGCCTGCAATCAAATAGGCACTCAAGGTAGGCACCAATTGGGCGGTCATTCAGTGATCATTGATCCGCTCGGAAACACTCTCGCCAATGGTGGAGAAACTGAGACCGTGATTAGTGCCGTGATTGATATTCAGGTTGAGCAAAATTGGCGGTCAGAGTTCCCAGCAATCGATGATGTCGTTGATTGCCCCGTGATCACCGTTTAGTCAGCTTTTTACCTGGATCACGATTACCGGGTTCTTTTTTGGTTCAAGCCATTGAAGTATTTCTTTCATAGACCCTTCAGGGATTGCAATACAGCCCGCAGTTTTCGTCCCATTGCTGACATGAAGGAAGATTCCGCCACCCCGACTGGTATTCGCGCTTTGATCCGTTCGGTTAATCCCGTTTGCGCCCTTGGTTATTTTCCCCGAGGGGAGATTGAAATCAAGTACTGCGACGTAGTTGTATTGCTTACGGTAGGTGGAGAGAATCTCAACGTAATTGCCGTAGCTTGACCAATTTTTGTTTGCAGTCTGAAGAATGTTGTAGGTGCTGGGAAACTTGGGGTTGTAAGTCCAAGCATCATTGTTGTCCACCTTTAGGTAACTCAACTTGGTACCAGGATCAGACCTAATGCCGAATGCCGAGGTGAAGGCGTAGGTTCCGGTAGGAGTTGTTCCCGTTCCTTGCTTCCGCTTGTTACCAGGTACGAGTCCACCGTACCCCAAGTTTGCCTTCACCGAATTTTGTATAACCGACCAAGATGATTTCTTCTTTTCAAAAACTTGAACAGTTCCCACGGTTGATCGCCATGACTTAGCTGTAACCAACACCACTTGGTCACTGTCGGTGATCTCGTTGAGCAAGGCCGGAGTCGCTTGACTACTCACTGGCGAAACAAGGCCGATCAGCATCACTGCCGACATGACGGTCGACATGACAAGGGCGGGCGCTTTATACGCCCGCCATGCCTTGTTCATGTGTAGCAAACTACAGGACTCCGAAAATAAAGGACTACGAAACCAGAGGAAGGCCTGCATTCTCCCAACCAATGATTCCGGGTTCGAGTTCAAAAATGCTATTAATACCGATGTTACTCAATTGGGTAACGGCGGGTTGCGAGCGATTTCCACTTCGACAGTAGACCGCGTAAACGCCTGCGGGATCAAGCCCCATGATCTGATTTGCAAAATCAGGGCCTTGAACGTTGTAGTTGACGGCTCCTTGAATATGGCCTTGCGCGAATTCTTCCGGGGTTCGGACGTCAATGATTGTGACTCCGGGAGTGGTTACTACTTCTGAAAACATGGCCGCATCAACTCGCTCTGGGGCCGTTGGGGCTTCAACAATGACGTCCACTGGCGCGGCTACCGCTTCGGTGTCTGTACTTGAACAGGCGGTCAATGGGGCGGTGAGTGCCAGGGCCGCGACCGCAAAAGCAACTCCGAGTGTCTTATTTCGCATACCCCCTAGGGTATACTACTCGCTGCGAGTTCGCCCCTCGGACCCTTGATTTAAACTCGCCAACCGATCGTTGTAAGCCGTGAGTTCGGCATCGCCGTCACGCTCGGCCTGACGGTCTTTGCGCTTGGCCTCACGGTCGTCACTCCTTGACCACTGAACCATGATCGCAATGAACACGATCAATGCAGGGAATTCCGCGACCCCCCAAGCCACTTGCCCACCAGAAACGGAGTCCGCGAGCGGATCGACCACCCAGTCCGGGCGCACGATCCCGTACCACTCGATCGCCATAGGTGTTGTACCCATCATCAAAATGACACTAAAGAAAGCGTGAACACTGATCGCAAGTAGCAACAAAATAATTCGACCCCAATACGGCAGTGGATGCGGCCGAGGGTCTATCCCGATTAATACCCAGTAAAAAAGGTAACCGGCGAAGATGAAGTGCAACTGCATAACAACATGGCCAATATGAGATCCCATAAGCCAACCGAAGGCCGGCGTTAAGTAAAGGCCGTACAGCCCTATTACATAAATAAAGAAAACAAAAAATGGGTTTGTAGCCAATGCATTGAGTTTGCTGTTGAGAAAAAGCACTAACCATTCGCGGGGACCTCGTTCGCCAGTTCGCGAGGGTTTAAGTGCGCGAAGTGCAAGAGTCGCCGGTGCACCCAAGACCAAGAAAATTGGTCCGAGCATTGTGAGCGTCATGTGGTTAACCATGTGAAGACCGACGGAGACTTGTGAATACAGCGCGATCCCTGAGTTAGTGCACCAAATAATCACCGAGATCCCTGCGAGCCAGGAAACCAAACGCATGATGGGCCAGGCGTCACCGCGCGTGCGCAGTCGGATGAAAGCGGCGACATAGAGTGCGGCTGCAATCAAACTTCCAGTTAAGAAAAAAGGTTCGAAATAGAAGCCGAGAGCAACATTTGCCGCTGTTGGAGCTGGTGGATAGAGATAACCCAGAAGGGACTCACCGAACGTTGGAAGAAGTTCCTCAACTCGAGGGTACGCACTCGTGGCAAGGGCAACCCCGAGCCCAATGGCTGAAGCCATGATGAAAACTTCAACGACCGCAACCTTTATAAAACGCTTCCCTGCACCAGGGGCATCCATGGTGGGGAGTACACGGCGTCGATGCTGGTAACCCAATAATCCAAGCCCCAGAATAAGTGCGACTTTTACGAGAATTACCTGTCCGTAACCGTTGGAGAAGAGTTCACCAAATGAGTTCAGTCGGGTATAGGCATTGGAGAGTCCACTCAGGGCTAGGAGCACAATCGCTATAAGTGCAAGTGGTGAAAATCTCTCGAGTGCACGTCTCAGTGGGATATCTCTTTTAATTGCATGGAAAAGTAAGACGGCGAGCCCGCCAACCCAAATAGCGGCTGCAACTACGTGGGTGACTCCCGCCGTGAGGGCCAGCGCATGATCACCGAGCCCGGCGCCGTGTCCAGCGAGCGAGGGAAGTGACACTGCAATAAGAGCCAGAATCACGCCGGCAGCACTCACATCTGTTGTTGCCGTGATGAACCCGCCCAGGGCAATGACGGCTGCAATGAAGAACACAACGATCAGTGCCCGCGTTGCCGGGACATCGGTTGCGTAAGTACTGACCACACTAGGAGTGATGGCCTCTGCGAGCGAAACGCCTAAGACATAGGCCAATAAAAAGACAGCTTGGATTACAGCCAATATCGCCCAGACGGCACCTGACCATGAAGCACGAATAACGTCTTTGCGTCCTGCGGCAGAAAGGACACCGTCTTTGCCAGAAGGATCTAGGAAAGCGGCAGAGATTAAAAAGCCGACCGTCAGGATTGCTGCAATGTCGGTGAGGATCCGCAGAACCGCGACACCCCAGCCAATGAATGGACCGGTATCGGTGATTCCTTCCGGTGCAATTTCATAAGCACTTCCGGTCACGATCAAACCAATTGCGGTCGCCGCGATAGCGATGGCAACAACTATTGAACCGAAGGTGAGTATTCGTGAACGAGGAATGGCTTGCGTTCCCGGACTTAGGGTTGTTTTCACGTTGAGCGCTTTCGCCAGATGAAGTACCCGGCAACAACGAGAGCTAAGGCGAGGAAGCCGAGTACCCAGACCAGCATGGATCCTGATTCAGAAGGCGACTCAGCAGATGTGGGGACTGCAGGGGCCGACTCCTGGGACGGGGTTTGCATTGTGCTGACCTCGGGCTCAGCAGTTGTTAAATCAGGCGCTGACTCAGAAGGCGACTCGGAAGGCGACTCGGAAGGCGAGGCTGTTTCCGCAGTTGGGTAACTAAAACTAAATGAGCCGGTGATCGGGTGTCCATCTTCAGAAACAATTCGGTAAGCAATTTTGTATGAATCTCCGGGAAGGTCCACCGGCCATAGGGCAGTTGCTGTTGTTTGTGCGCTTTCGGCAATTACACCTGTGACGAGTTCTCCTGCAGAGTTAGTAACGGCCAGTTCTGCCATGCCATCGAGAATTTGCGAATTGAAACTAAGAGTTATTGACTCCGGCGCGCTTTGAAGTACTGAACCGTCTACTGGATCAGTGCTGACCAAATCCGCATGGGCAGAAGCTGGGACGCCAACGCCTACGTAACCCGCGTAACTTGCGAACAAGAGGAAGAGGGCGGCAAAGAAGGCAATAGTTTTATTCACTCCCTCAGGGTACCTCTGGCGGCAAAAAGGGACAGAGAAAAGGTGAGTCCGCGCACTTTGGACAGACCCAATGTGCGCGGACTCACGTTTTACTAGAAAGCAGCTTCAGAGATTTCCATGATTTCACTGGTTGTTGCCTCAGCGATTCCACGCTCTGCAGCAAGCAGTGGCAAGCGGTTGCGGGCGAACCAGCGAGCACTTTCCACCTTGCCGGTGTAGAAGTCCTTGTCCCGCTCACTGGGATCAGCGGCGAGGGCAGCCAAGGCGACTTCGGCTTGACGGATCAGGAGCCAACCAATTATGAGATCACCGGATGCCATAAGGAGACGGGTTGAGTTCAGACCGACCTTGTAGATCTCCTTGATATCGGTCTGGGAAGCCATAGCCCATTGACCCATGACACCCAAGATGGCCTGAACGTTTTCCAAAGCCTGACCAAGGAGCTCACGCTCAACGGAGAGTTGACCTGAACCTTCGTCACCCTTAACCGTTTGGGTGATTTCTTGGGCCATGAAACTGATGGCCTTGAACTGATCCTTGACCATCTTGCGGAAGAAGAAGTCCAGACCTTGAATCGCGGTCGTTCCTTCGTAGAGGGTGTCAATTTTTGCGTCACGGATGTACTGCTCAAGTGGGTAGTCCTGCAGGTAACCCGACCCACCGTATGTCTGAAGGCCAACCGCAAGCATTTCGTATGACCGTTCCGAGCCAACGCCCTTGACGATTGGCAGAAGCAGGTCATTGATCCGTAGTGCTAGATCCAAATCGATAGTGGTGTCACCAGCCTCACCCATCTCGATCAAGTCCTGCCAGTAGGCGGTGTAGAGCACGAGTGCTCGCATGCCCTCTGAGTAGGACTTCTGCAACATGAGTGAACGGCGAACATCAGGATGGTTCGTGATGGTCACACGGGGTGCGGTCTTGTCAGTCATTTGAGTGAGGTCAGCACCTTGTACGCGTGTCTTCGCGTAATCCAATGCGTTGAGGTAACCCGTTGAAAGTGTTGCGATTGCTTTCGTACCGACCATCATGCGTGCGTATTCAATTACCTTGAACATTTGAGCTATACCGTTGTGGACGTCTCCGACCAACCAACCAACAGCAGGCTCGTTTTCACCGAAGGTCATTTCGCAGGTGGTGGAAACTTTCAGGCCCATCTTCTTCTCAACGTTTGTCGCGTAAACACCGTTACGTTCGCCAAGCTCACCCGTTGCTAGATCAACATGGAACTTGGGAACAACGAAGAGTGACAACCCTTTTGTCCCTGGTCCAGCGCCTTCAGGGCGAGCAAGTACCAAGTGAACAATGTTGTCAGCCATGTCGTGCTCACCACTGGTGATGAAGCGCTTGACGCCTTCAATGTGCCAAGAACCATCAGGTTGCTCAATCGCCTTGGTGCGGCCAACGCCGACGTCTGAACCGGCATCAGGCTCGGTAAGGACCATCGTGGCGCCCCAACGCTTTTCGATCATGAGTTCACCCCAACGCTTCTGATCCTCATTGCCGAGGGAGTCAAGGATTGCAGCGAAACCAGGACCGGACATGAACAGGAACGCCCCTGGGTTTGCACCAAGTAGCAACTCTGCAGCCGCCCAGCGAAGTGACGGGGGAGCACCGGAGCCACCGAGGTGCTCGGGGAGATCCAAGCGCCACCACTCGGCATCCATGAGGGCGTTGTAACTCTTTTTGAATTCCTCTGGCATGACGACCGTTTTGGTTGCCGGGTCATAGACGGGTGGAACCCGATCCGAGGAAACAAATGAATCGGAAAGAATCCCTGTTGCCAAGCGATTAACTTCGTCCAAGACGTCGCGGGCGGTATCCACATCCATTTCGGCGTATGGTCCTTTGCCCATTCGTTCGCCGGCTCCGAATACCTCAAAGAGGTTGAATTCAAGGTCGCGCTGATTGCTCTTGTAATGTGTCATTGCCACTCCCTGGTACTGGAATTCGGGCTAAGTTACCCGCCAGTAACAATGATCCCCCCTCGTGGCAACTTTTGCAAGCAGAGATTCGGAACTATTTCAAGATTTTTTGGTTTTGCCCCTAAAAAGGGGCTGAACCTGAGACACTCCCCACACGTGATCGCTGTTTTTGACCTGATTTAAATTCAACCTGATTCAACCCGCGGAGGATTCCCCATGATCGTCTTTAAAAGCCAGCTACCCGAAGTTGAGATCCCCAATGTCTCGATCACTGAATTCATTTTGCGCGAGGCAGATCGGGTACCCGACCGGGAGGCGTTGATCGATGGCCCAACCGGACGCAGCTACACGTATGGACAACTCAAAGGCATGATCTATTCATTTGCCGGTGGACTTGCGGCAAAGGGTTTAGGTAAAGGCGACACGATCGCACTGATGGCGCCGAATATTCCTGAGTTCGCCATTGTCTTCCATGGCGCTGCTGTTGCTGGAGTTGCGGTCAGCACGATCAATCCGACATACACAGCGGATGAAGTTAAGTTTCAACTCAATGACTCGGAATCCAAACTCCTCGTCACAATTGGAATGTTTTTAGAAACTTCTCAATTAGCTATTCAAGGAACAGCGGTTTCCGAGATCGTAATAATTGGCGATGCTCCAGAGGGCACAACACCTTTCACATCACTATTCGGCAATCCCATAGCGCAGGTTGACATTGACCCGAAAGAGCAAATTGTTGTTCTGCCTTACTCTTCCGGGACTACAGGTTTTCCCAAAGGCGTAATGCTCACCCATCACAATCTTGTTTCAAACTTGATGCAGGTCGAAGACGCCCTTGAAGTTGAAGACGGTGAAATAGTCCTTGCGGTTCTTCCGTTTTTTCACATTTACGGAATGCAAGTTCTCATGAATGAATTTCTTTCCCGCGGAGCAACGATTGTCACCGTGCCACGTTTTGATCTAGAACAGTCACTGTCAATTATTCAAGATCGCAAAATCACTCGGTTCTTTGTTGTCCCGCCAATTGTGTTGGCGCTCGCCAAGCACCCACTCATTGATCAGTATGACCTCAGCAGTTTGAAGCAAGTTTTCTCTGGTGCCGCACCGCTGGGAGCCGAGCTTGGTGAAGAAGCAGCTGCACGAATTGATTGCAGTGTTGTTCAAGGGTTCGGCATGACCGAACTTTCACCCGTGAGCCACATTTCACTTGAAGGTCGTTCAAAGGCAGGCACGGTAGGACTAACAGCACCCAACACCGAAATCAGAATCGTTGATCCTGAAACCGGTGAAGACCAAGACGTTGACGGTGTCGGTGAACTGTGGATTCGTGGCCCGCAGGTCATGAAGGGCTATCTCAATAACCCAAGCGCGACCGAGGCCACAATTGATCCAGAGGGTTGGCTCAAGACAGGGGACATTGCATCAATTGACTCCGAAGGGTTCGTCTCAATCGTTGACCGCCTCAAAGAACTCATCAAATACAAAGGTTTCCAGGTTGCCCCGGCCGAACTCGAAGCCTTCTTGCTCACACACCCGGCAATTGCTGACGCTGCTGTTATTGGCGTCCCCGACGTTGAGGCCGGTGAAATCCCACGGGCATTTGTCGTGCTGCGCCCAGGCCAAGAAGTGAGCGCCGCTGACATCACCGAATTCATGGAAGGTCATGTCGCTAAATACAAGGTAATTCACGACATTGTGTTCATCGATGAAGTCCCCAAAAGTGCATCGGGAAAGATTCTGCGTCGCATGCTGCGGGACTAGTTCACCCCGATCTTCACCATTACACCTATGCTCGTTGGCATGTTAGAAATCCAACGCTCACTCGTTGACGCCATCGTGGCCCATGCACGAGCCGATCACCCGGATGAAGCATGCGGGGTAATCGCCGGGCCGGCCGGATCTGATCAACCGGAGCGATTCATCCCTATGGTGAATGCGGTGAGGTGTCCAACACTCTACGAGTTCGACTCAAAGGACCTGCTTCGCCTCTATCGAGAAATGGATGATCGGGACGAGATCCCCGTTGTTATTTATCACTCACACCCAGCGACGCAGGCATATCCCTCGATCACCGACATCACCCAGGCATCTGAACCAGATGCCCACTATGTTTTGGTGTCAATTCGTGAGACCGGCCCCCTTGAGGGACCATTTGAATTCAGATCCTTTCGAATCGTTGACGGCGAAGTCACCGAAGAGGAGATTTCGATCCGTGATTGACGGATTCGTCCCTGGGAAGTGAGCCCTGAGCAGTAGGCATGGGATACTCCGAATGTCGTTTACCCCGGATGGAATAAGCCCGTCCAGAATGAGAGTGCCTGATCATGTCCATTGAAGTCCGCATCCCCACGATCCTTCGCCCGTACACATCGGGTGAGAAGTTAGTGACCGCACAGGGAATTACACTCGCCGAGGTAATCAATGACCTCGAGATCAATTACCCGGGCATTGGTGAGCGGCTTCTCGATGAAAATGGGCTACGCCGTTTCATTAATATTTACGTCAACGACGAAGACGTTCGTTTTCTCGATGGTCTGCAGAGCGTGATTGGCGAGAACGACTCGATCACGATTTTGCCCGCGGTCGCTGGCGGCTAGTAATCAATGCGCTTTGATTCCCTGCTCGACTCCGTTGGGCACACTCCACTTGTCGGGTTGCCGCGTCTTTCACCCTCACCCGATGTTCGCCTATGGGCCAAACTAGAGGACCGCAACCCAACCGGTTCGGTCAAAGACCGGGCGGCTCTGGCTATGGTCCTTGACGCTGAGCGCAACGAAATATTGACGCCGGGAGCAACACTTCTGGAACCTACATCGGGAAACACCGGAATATCGCTGGCCATGGTTGCCAAACAACGGGGCTACCAACTTGTTTGCGTCATGCCCGAAAATACTTCGGTAGAGCGCGCCCAATTACTAGCGATCTGGGGGGCCAAGATTATTTACTCCCCGGCGGCGGGTGGATCAAATGAGGCCGTGCGCGTTGCCAAAGGTTTAGCTGCCGAGAATCCTGATTGGGTAATGCTTTACCAATACGGCAATCCCGCGAATGCGCTTGCTCATTACGAAAATACCGGCCCCGAGTTATTAGCGGACCTTCCTTCGATCACTCACTTTGTTGCGGGACTAGGAACAACCGGAACGTTAATGGGGGTCGGAAGATTTTTTCGAGACAACAAACCAGATGTATCAATTGTTGCTGCTGAACCGCGCTACGGGGAACTTGTCTACGGACTGCGCAATCTCGACGAAGGATTCATTCCCGAGCTCTACGACGAATCCTTGCTTACTACTCGATTTTCGGTTGGCCCCAGAGATGCGGTGCGACGAACACGTGAACTACTTGAACTCGAAGGAATTTTTGCAGGTGTCTCGACCGGCGCGATCCTGCACGCGGCTCTGGGCATTGCAGCCAAGGCGGTGGCGGCCAAAGAATCCGCAGACATTGCATTCATCGTGTGCGATGGCGGCTGGAAGTACCTGTCGACCGGTGTTTACGAGGGGTCACTCGATGAAGCTGAAGATGCCCTCGAGGGTCAATTGTGGGCGTAACAGTCATAATGTTCTAACAATTAAAATGTCCTGCACGACACATCCCATTCTTCCCCGAAGTCATTGGAGTCATAAGTGAATCTGCCGCCGCTCGTTGAACCCGCCCCTGAACTCAGCGTCGATGAAGTCCGTCGATACAGCCGCCATCTGATCATCCCTGACGTCGGCATGAGCGGACAAAAAAGACTGAAGAACGCCAAAGTGCTGTGCGTGGGTGCAGGCGGTCTGGGGAGTCCAGCACTGATGTACCTCGCAGCGGCAGGAGTCGGAACATTAGGCATTGTCGAGTTCGACACCGTCGACGAGTCAAACCTGCAGCGTCAAATCATTCACGGGCAGAAAGATATTGGTCGATCCAAGGCCGAAAGCGCCCGCGACAGTGTGTTGGAGATCAACCCCTACGTCAACGTGCAGTTGCATGAGGTACGGCTTGATTCAACAAATGTGATGGAAATTTTCGCCGACTACGACCTGATCGTTGACGGGACAGACAACTTCGCGACCCGCTATCTCGTTAACGATGCCTGCGTACTGCTAAAAAAGCCATACGTATGGGGATCGATCTACCGCTTCGACGGTCAAGCCAGTGTGTTTTGGGCTGAGTACGGGCCTTGTTACAGGTGCCTTTACCCCGAGCCACCACCACCAGGGATGGTCCCAAGTTGCGCTGAAGGCGGCGTACTTGGCGTGTTGTGCGCTTCGATCGGTTCCATTCAGGTTACCGAAGCGATCAAGTTGCTCGCTGGAATTGGTGATCCATTAGTTGGTCGGTTAATGGTCTATGACGCATTAGAGATGACCTACCGCCAGGTCAAAATCCGCAAGGACCCACATTGCGCCGTGTGTGGTGAGAACCCAACCGTTACCGAGTTGATTGACTACGAAGCTTTCTGTGGCTCAATCTCAACCTTGGCCGCTGAGGCAGCGAAAGACTCCACAATCTCAGTTCGAGACCTGAAGTCGATGCTTGACGCACGAGAGCGCGGTGAAGACGACTTCGTACTCATTGACGTGCGCGAACCCGGTGAATACGAAATAGTCCAGATCCCAGGATCGATTCTGATTCCAAAGGGCGAATTCATGGACGGATCGGCCCTTGCCGACCTGCCCACCGACAAAAGAATCGTGTTGCACTGCAAAGTAGGAGGACGTTCTGCCGAAGCATTGGCGGTTGTCAAAGGTGCTGGATTCGGTGACGCCGTCCACGTCGGTGGCGGTGTGCTGGCCTGGGTTAACCAGATCGAACCGGAGAAGCCCACCTACTGAATGTGAACCAATTGATTTAGTTCACGGGGAAAATCCGGGTCGGGGTCCCAAAGGTGAGGTCGAGAGGCCAGAATGAGCCTATGTCCGCGGCGCCAACCTCCCCTAAAGTCGGCGAATGGATGTCCTCGAAGACCCCCATTGCGCCACCGAGCTCACTTGATCCAAGGCCACGGTTCTTCGCTTATGCGGCATTGGTAACCGGGATTTGGTCGGGCCTACTCTCCCTCATCGTTTTTGCCATAGCGCGACTCTTCGGGGTTCCCATGGATGTTGTGCTTGAAGGAACCACCATTCATGTTTTCTGGTTCGCCGTTTTACTTGTGCCGATTGCAGCCGCTCAAATCGGCGCGATGGCATCACTTCTTCTCCGCGGAATTCCCCATGCACAAAGAATTGTGTTTTGGATCGGGACCGTGATCGCCATAGTGTCGATTGCAACCCCGTTTATAACGGCGACTTTGGTTTCCACCGCGATTGTTCTAGCGATCATGCACGCAATTACGTGGGCGCTCGTCGTTCCGCAGATTGCCCGAATCATTGGTGACACCGAACCCAATGCCCATCTAGATCGGGCCATTCTGTGACGGAAGCAAATGTGAAGGGTAGGTCACTACCCATTGCAATGATTGCTGCAATGCGCCCACGTCAATGGGCGAAAAACGTTCTAGTTTTCGCCGCCCCGCTCGCCGCTGGTCAACTTTTTGAAGTGGATATTTTTTGGCCCACCATTGGTGCCTTTGTTATGTTTTGTTTGATTTCAAGTGCAACCTATTTAATAAACGATGCCAAAGACCAAGAAAGTGACCGCGAGCATCCAACAAAATACAGGCGGCCAATTGCGGCAGGCGAAATCTCCGTCCCCCTAGCAATTTCATTTGCCGCTGCGCTTGCAGTTATTTCCCTCGTTGGTTCATTTCTCATTGCACCCGCGTTGGCGGGAGTGGTGCTCGCATACGCATTATTTACCCTGAGTTACTCACTGCTACTCAAACATGAACCGGTTATTGAACTTGCATTACTTTCCATGGGATTCCTCCTTCGGGCCGTTGCTGGTGGTGCGGCATCTGGTTTGCCCATCTCGCAATGGTTTTTAATTGTTGCCGGCTTCGGCTCGCTGTTCATGGCAGCAGGCAAGCGTTACAGTGAACTAAAGCGTGAAGAGATC
>Ga0075466_1000112_pt1 | contig 27048 bp, 27 predicted proteins | sample DEB08_DNA_16_FD_71486 | JGI IMG/M metagenome (GOLD analysis project Ga0075466, IMG submission 71486) | Aqueous microbial communities from the Delaware River and Bay under freshwater to marine salinity gradient to study organic matter... | ecosystem: Environmental > Aquatic > Marine > Coastal ... | reverse complement strand
GTACCATTGGCGCTGAAGGGCTTGACTTCCGAGTTCGGAATGGGATCGGGTATTACCCCTTCGCAATAATCACCGGCGAGAGTGTTATATCTAAAATAATTATATTGTAAACAAGGAATTGTAATCTTTTTCTAGTCATTTTTAACAATATTCTTCACATAATCCTCAAGGTTAATTTTTCCGAACAATTTATGAACTTTATTTGATAAATTCATGCTTGTTAAAGCCGAGGCATATCGTTCACCTTTTCTGGTTGGTAGTAATTTAATTTTAACATTAAATAATTTTGCAACTTCCATAATTGTATAACTTTTTCTATTAGATATACTGTAATGTTTACACTGGTTTTTTTTCCATACATAATAACAGGCTTGAACAGTATCGTTGATATGTGTAAATCTTCGAGATTGTGACCCTGGCCTAACAACTGTTAATGGTAATTTTTTTTTAAACTGATTTTCAAATATTCCAATTACTGTAGACATTGGTCCTGTTTTTATTTGACCTGGTCCATAAACATTATAAAAATATAATATTTCAAATTTAAAATTAAACCATTTTTTTAAGTTCTCCAATAATTCTAAATTTTTAGCTTTAGTAAATGCATATGGAGATAAATTTTTATCATTTCCTCTATTGCCAATACTTGCTGATGTTGCTGAATACACAAGTTTTATTTTATTTAAAAGGCAGAAATTAAATACCTCATGAGAACCAATATTATTAGAATCGATGCAATCATTCATATTCAAAAAGCTTTGATAAATTCTAGAAAACTCACCAAAATGAAATATAGTTTTTATTTTATTTATTTCTTTTTTTAATATTTTTTTAACATTTTTTGTATTTCCTCTAATATATTTAACTCGGCTATCATTTATATGATTTTTTATTTTACCTGTAGAGTAATTGTCTATACTTATAATTTTAAATTTTGTTCTTTTGAGCAATAAAGCAATTAGATTGGAACCAACAAATCCAGCTCCTCCTGTTATAATAATAATATTTTTCATTAAAGTTCCCTAATTTCTTTTTTATATGATGTGTAGGTATCTAATATAGATTTTTTAAGGTCAATTTTGTTTTTCCATCCAAATTTTTTTGCTAAGGATATGTCCATAACCTTTCTTTTAATTCCATTAGGTTTGGTTAAATCATATTTGATTTTAATTTTTTTTTGTGGCAAAATGGTTTTTGCAATTAATTTTGCATAGTATTCAATTGTAAAATCTTTGCCAGTTCCAATATTGATGAGTGTTGGTTTTTTCTTTTTATTCATAAAATAAACACAAGCATTAGCAATATCATCAACATGAACAACTTCTCTTTTTGCTTTACCATTGCCCCACAAAACAAGAGAATTTCTTTTACTATTTTTAAGTTTATGAATTTTTCTAATCAATGCAGGAAAAAAGTGGGAATTTAACTCATCATAATTATCATTAGGACCAAAAGTGTTGGTTGGCATTAAGCAAGTATAGTTTGTTTTATATTGTAAATTGTAACTTTCACATAGTTTTACTCCAGCAATTTTTGCTATAGCATATGCATCATTAGTTGGCTCAAGTTCACCTGTTAACAAATAACTCTCTTTTATAGGCTGTTTACAGTTTTTTGGGTAAATACAACTAGAACCTAGAAATATTAAATTTTTGACACCAGACAAGTAAGCACCATTTATAACGTTAGATTGTATTGTGAGATTTTCATATAAATAATCTGCTTTATATTTTTTATTAGAATATACTCCACCAACCTTTGCTGCTGCTAAAAAAATAAAAGCTGGCTTATTTTTTTTTAAAAATTTAAGAACTTTTGATTGATTAATAAGATTTAATCTTTTTTTACTAGCTACTAGAATATTATTATATCCTTTTTTTTTCAACTCTCTTACAATTGCACTTCCAACTAGGCCATTGTGTCCAGCTACATAGATTTTGGAATTTAAATTTATCACTTCAATAAATTAGTTAACTCTTCACTTACCATTTCCTTCACAAGTTTCGTAGTATTATATTTAGGTTTCCAATTTAATTCTTTTTTGGCTTTACTTGAGTCACCAAGTAAAGTGTCTACTTCTAACGGTCTAAAATATTCTTTATCACACTCTATAAAACAATTCCCATTTTCATCATAACATTTTTGATGAATTCCCTTACCTTTCCAGAGGTATTTTATATTAAGCTCTTTAAGTGATAAATTTATAAAATCCTTTACTGAATATTGTTTTCCTGTTGATATTACATAATCATCAGGGGTTTTTTTTTGTAACATTTTCCACATTGCTTCAACATAGTCTTTTGCATGACCCCAATCTCGTTTAGCATCTAAATTACCTAAAAATAATTTCTTTTGTTTTTTTAATTTTATTCTACAAAGAGCCATAATTATTTTTTTTGTAACAAAAGTCTCACCTCTAACTGGGCTTTCATGATTAAATAATATTCCGTTGCAAGCAAAAATATTAAAGGCTTCTCTATAATTAACAGTTATCCAGTGTGCATAAACTTTTGCAACACCATAGGGACTTCGAGGATAAAAAGGTGTTTTTTCTGTTTGAGGTATTTGCATAACTTTTCCAAACATTTCAGACGTGCCAGCTTGATAAAATTTAGTTTTTTTTTCAAAACCATGAAACTTAATTGCTTCTAAAATTCTTAAAGCACCAAGTCCATCAGCATTGGCTGTATATTCAGGAACTTCAAACGACACTGCTACATGTGATTGTGCAGCAAGATTATAAATTTCGTCGGGTTGAATATTTTTAATTATTGATGATACAGAAATAGCATCAGTTAAATCACCATAATGTAAAATTAATTTTCTTTTTTTTTCATGGGGATCTTGGTAAAAGTGATCTATTCTACCAGTGTTAAATGAAGAAGATCTTCTTTTTACACCATGAACTATATAATTTTTTTTAATTAAAAATTCAGCAAGATAAGAACCGTCTTGGCCTGTAATTCCAAATATTAAAGCTATTTTTTTTTTCATTTTTTTTTAAAAAATTTTTTGCTTATTGCAAGACACTCATTTTTAAATTCTAAAATATTATTTTTAATTTTGATTTGTTTCATGAGTTTATTATTATTTAATGTAAAACTATCATTATTAAAACTGTTATTTATATTAATAACTTTAATTTTTTTTGTATTGTAAAAATTTAACCAAGCAATTAATTGGTTTATATATATTTTCTTTCCTAAAGATATATTAAATACTCCAAAAGAATTTTTTTTTATCAATTCATAAACAATTTGATTAAATTTGCTAATAGAAAGGAAATCTTTGTATGTCTTCTTATTATTATTATAAATATAACCTTTTTTTGCCATTTCAAAAAAAATGTCACTAAATGTATTATGAAGTTTTCTATTATTTTTATTTGGCATACTAATAATATTAGAAATCCTTAGAATTAATACCCTTGCTCCAAGTATCTTATTTACTGAAGCTTCGGATATAACTTTATTAATTGAATAGTTACAATTTGGTTCTTTTTTATCTAGTTCTTTAATATTAAATTTAGGTTTAAAAATTTTCCTAGTACTTAACATAACTAATTTAGCCTTTGAATTTATAATTTTTTTAGCAATTATAAAATCATTATCATTTTTATTAGCATATTTATTTTTTACAAATTTTTGATTGGATGTACAATTAATAATAATATCAAAACTTTTTATATTATTTTTTTTAAGAAAACTTTCAAAACTAATTCTGTAAATATTTATTTTCCTATATTTAAAGTAATTAAATAAGTTTTTGCCAATAAGCCCGTTTTGACCAATAATTAATATTTTTTTTTTCATTTTATAAAAAAATAAATAAGATTTGTTAATAAGTAATCTAAATTCTTCCTATGATTTATTGTATTTTTATGAAAAAAATATTGAACATAATCATGAGCTTGTTTACGTCTTTTCCACCATGCAAATGATAAAAATTTAAAATTTGATGAAATCATACTTTGAGATTGTCTATAGTAGGTTAGATTTTTATCTAAAACATTAAAATCTTTTTTAATATACTTTTGATATAATCCAATCCTAAAATCCATCCAAATATCGGGAAATAAATTGAAATTTATTTTCTTAAACATTTTAATAAAGTCATCTCTTTTTATTGTAATGCAACTTTGAGGTGGGATATATGGCCAATAATTAGAAATAATTTTTTTTTTATTTTTAATGAATTTTAATTCTTTTTTATATTTATAAATGGGCAAATCAAACAATGTGGATATTTGTTTATTTTTTATAAAAAAATTGGTTATGAATTTTATTTTATTTTTTTTAAAAAAATCATCACTATCTAATAAAAATAAAATTTCACCTTTACTTTTTTTAAAAGCTTTATAATATGCACTCATTTGATTATAAGAACCATAACTTCCTCTTTTTTTATTTTTTATAATTTTAATATTTCTAAATTTATCTAATTTTTTTAATGAATTATCAGATGAACTATCGTCATGGATTATTATTTCTGTATTTCTATAGTTTTGTTTTTTTATAGAGTCGATGCACTCTTTTAAATACTGCTCATTATTGTAATTAGCGATTAATATTGACGCTTTTAAATTCTCAGTTTTTTTAATTTTTTTTAACATAAATATATTCAAATGTTTTTCTAAATGGCATTTTAGTTTTATATATTTGAAAAAAACTATTCATTATAAGAAGATTATTAATATCTTTGAAAGTATAATTTTTGATAATCATGTTATCATAATGGTGTTCAAACAATATCATATCTACTAATTGAATTTTTTTTTTAAGACCTTTTAAAACTTCATACTCATAACCCTCTGTGTCAATCTTAAGCAAAGAAATTTTATTTATGTTATTTAAATTCATGTAATCTTCTAAAGTTGTAATTTTTACTTTTAAAATTTCATATTTTTTTTTTTTACTAAAAAAATTTAATAAATTAAATTTTTTTTTAAAATATGATGACTCTTCATCTATTTCTTTTATTGTAGAAGAGGAGCTCTCTTCAAATTGTTTAAAGTTAATCTCTTTATTTTCATTACCAAGTCCAATATTTTCTATTATTATATCTGTTTTATTAAACTTTTTTACGTAATGTTCTTGAGTATCTTTTAATCTAAGAAAATTTATTGGACTTGGCTCAAATGAAATAATTTTTTTAACATTTATATTTTTAAGAAATAAACCTATAGATTCTCCTTTATGCGCTCCTACATCAAATAATATATCTATTTTAGTTAAATTTTTTTTTGATAGAAATTTGATAATTTTTCTTTGATGAAAAAAATCAAAAAAACTTAATAGTAGTATGATTAATTTTTTAATCATTAACCCTATTATTAAAAATTATTTTTCCATACTTCATATATACTTTTTGTCCTTTGGAGTTACAATCTTCTCTTGAATTTAAACATTTGTTATACCTAGATATATGTCCTTCCATTTGTTTTTGAATACGAAAAATATTATTGTCTAAATTATAAAAAGTTTCTTGTAATGGTTTGTATTTATAAAAATTAATCTCATTAACTATTCTATTAATATTTCTTATGTTAAAGATTAGCACAGTAAGTATGAGTAAAATAATAACTGATTTAATATAATATTTGTAGTTTACATTATTTATGTCAAGCTTTAAGCAAACGGGAATAAAAATTAATAAAGCAATAATGCAATAACCACCATATCTTAATGCAGGATGATTATAAAACCATTCCACTCCTAAAATTATTATAATTATATATATTAAATAAAAAAATTTATTAATTTTTTTATTTTTAGTTTTAAAAAAATGTTTTTTAAAAAGAAATGCTACAATAAAAATTGTTACTAACAAGCCTAAAATAAAATCACTAACTTTATTAAAGAAATAAAGATCTATCCAATTTTTAACCCAGTTAAAGCCCTGAATGTACTCTAAAGGATTTGATACTTTAGAAGTTGGTGTGCGACCAGCTTTTGACCAAAGTTCATAGTGATTATTCATTTGAATAACTTGATCTTTAGCTATGCCCCAATTAAAATTATCAAAACAAGTAAAGCTTAAAGGATATATAATACATCCTGTATTTATAAAGTAAGTAAATAAAGTAAAAAATAACATTAACAAAAATATAGAAAAAAATTTGTTTATAAATAAAAAACTTATCGACTGGATATACGTTTGGTTTTTTGACTTTACAAATAATAATAGAGGTATAAAAAAAGCTGCGTACAGTATATAAAATGCCTTCAAAGATATTATTAGCGCTGCTAACAAATATAAACTAAATAAATCTTCTCTTTTAATTCTCTTGAGATTTATAAAAATCATTAATTCAATTATCAATAAAAATATTAAAATTTGAGCCGATCTATCGGTTCCATGTTCTGCAACTCTATAAAAAAATATGTTAATAAAAATTATTGAAAATAAACTTAGATAATTTGTGACATTTATTTTTTTTTTTTTTAAATCTAAATATGAAAAAAAATTATCAATTTTTTTTAATAATATTATATTTGCAAAACCTAAAATATAAATGGATCCTAAATGAAATAAGTAATATTTTGCATGAGGCAAATAAAACAATGAGTTTAAATAAAATATTGAAGAGGGAGTTCTAAAACCATGGTTGAATTGTCCAACACCAATATAAAAACTTTGTTGAGTTAGATAGTATGTATATGGAAAATGATAATATGGAAAATCATCATGATTTTTATATAAAAACAAAGAGCTAGAAATTAAACAAAATACTATAATAGTTAAAATAAATTCTTTTTTATAACTTGAAAAATTTTTAAACAGTTTTAGGAAAGATAAAATTAGACCAAGTATGATTAATAAAATATTATGAATTTCTGAATGAGCTAATATAAAATTACTTAGATAAGAGTACAATAATAAGACAAATATACCAAATAAACCTACATATCCGAAGTTAGTTGAGGATATTTTTTTTTTGAATATTTCTAAAAAAAAGAGTCCATATCCTAATATAGAAATAAGAATTAAAAAATAATAGGCTATTAATATAAGTATATTGCTCACTAAAATTTCTTATAAAGTAATTTAGATTGAATAACAGTAATTTCCCTATATTTATAGTTTTCTAATATAGTAAGTATCTATTATGCATAATATTACTTTAATAATTCCAGCAAAAAATGAGTCGGAAAGCCTACCTTCAGTTTTAAATGAATTAAAACAATATCCTTATAAAATTGATATTATTTTGCATTCTACAGATAGTGAAACAATTCAATCAATTAAAAATTACGATGTTAATATAATTTATCAAAAAAATTTTGGCTATGGTGATGCACTAATTCATGGCATCAACCAATGTAAGACTAAATATTTCTGTATCTTCAATGCTGATGGTTCTTTTAATCCATTAGAAATAAATAAAATGTATAAATCTTTAGACGCTAAAAAATTAGATTTTGTATTTGCTTCCAGATATGATGCTAATTCAGGAAGTGATGATGATACACTCTTAACACTAATTGGAAATTATATTTTTACTTACATTGGTAAAATATTTTTTAGACTAAATATAAGTGACATTTTATATACCTTTATAATTGGTAAAACTGAACAAGCCAAAAAGCTACATCTTAATCAAAAAGATTTTTCTTTTTGTGTTGAACTTCCAATAAAAGCAAAAAAAATGAAAATGGAGTTGGGGTGTATCAATTCCCATGAAAGAAAAAGAATTGCAGGAAAGAAAAAGGTAAATGCTTTTAAGGATGGATTTTTAATTTTAAAATATATGATAAAATTATTTTTTATGAAGTCTTAAAGTTATTTTTCTTTTTAAATAGTAAATTCTTATAAAGAAATACATAAATAATTATATTAAAAACTATTATAGAAATTTGTATTTTTGTATGATTATAAAAATGAGTAGCAATTCCAATTGATATTAAATTATAAAAATTAATCATCATACCTGTGGCTGTATTTAATAAAACAATATTTACGTTAAAAGTTTTTTTTAAATACAAAAAAATAATTTGGTGTAAATGATAAATATCAGGCTTCAGTGGTGATCTTGAAAAATTTTTTTTTCTCAATATTGAAAATAAATTTTCAAAAGCTGGATACCAAAGCAAACAAACTATAAAATATGGGGAAATATTATTATTAATTTGATACGTGTTAATTAGACACAAGGCAAATAACAATCCTAAAAAATATGCTCCTCCATCTCCAAGATAAAGTTTATTAAAAAAATTTAATATTAATAGAGCCAATAATACAGGTATGAGGTTATAAAAATCTATAATTTTACTAATTTCAATATTATTCAAGTTAAGATAATAAAGACTTGAGGAGATAATCAGACAATATCCAATAAGCAATGTATTTATTCCATCTATAAAATTATAACCATTGATTACAATTAAAATGCAAAATATGGAAAATAATAATTTGAATATATTGTACTTAAGTAATTGGTCTAAAAAATCAATTTTTGTTTCAACAACTGTAATAGAAGAAAAATATACTGCAATGAAAACGATCAAGGTTTGAACAATAAATCTTAATTTTGGAGAGTTAAATTTTTTTATATCAGAGAAAAAACCAAGTAAAAATATAAATACAACATAGCTATAAATATTAGGATTTAGATAATAATAAGAACTGAGAATTAAGATTAAACCACCAGTTAGAGGTATGCTTTTTGAAGAAGTAAATTTTTGATGATTGTCTCCTTGAAAATTTAAAAATAATTTTTTTTTTGTTAACACATAATTTAATATTAAAGCTAAAATTATGACTGAAATGAGTAATACTATATTCATTTATTCTTAATATCTTTTAAAAAATAGTTGAATGAAAGTAACATAAGAAATCCAAATGATTTTAATAAATTAAAATTCATATATTTTCTATAAACTAAATAACCATCATAAATTTTTTGTAGTTTTGATGAAGAAAGAGAGTCTTCTAATTTTCTCCATTTTGTCAAATTATCCTTTAAAGCAAAAATTTTGTTATTATTAAACGTTATTTTAAGCCAAAGAACATAATCCTCTTTGGTTTTAATATTAGCAAATTTTATCTTACTAGTGATTATTTCTTTTTTTAATACTACTGTTGATAAGCCTATATCACATGATTTTAGTAATAGTTTATAGCTCATATCTTTAGCATTTCTGCTTCCGATTATTTTATTTTTGGAATTGATAATAGTATAGGAAGTATGTGAGGCATTTATTCCATTTTTTTTCATAAAAAAAATTTGTTTTTTTAATTTATTTTTTTTCCATAAATCATCGGAATCTAAAAATGCTACAAAAATACCTTTACTTAATTGGATTCCTTTATTTCTTGATCTACCAGCACCTAAATTTTTTTTATTAATATAAATTTTAATTCTTTTGTCTTTTTTTTTAATCTTTTTAAGTAAATTTAGATCTTCTTTATTTAAATCATCATAAATAATTATTATTTCTAAATTTTTATAAGTTTGATTTAAAACAGAATTAATACTTGAAATAATATATTCTTTTTTTTTATAATAGGGTATGATAACACTTATTAGATCCATTTAATTAGATTATTATAATTTTATATTTAGTAAATAGAAATGAAAAAAAAGTTAATAATTTTTATGCCCTCTATAGAGGGAGGTGGAGTAGAAAAAAATCTATTTTTAGTAAGTAATTACCTTAGTAAAAAGATTGATCACGTAGCATTAATTACAATATCGAAAAAATATAAAAAAAAATTTAATAGCTCGATTGAATTTATTTCACTTATGTCAAACTATTGGGACAAATTAAGTAGAAGGAAAAAATATGTTTTGTCAATTTTTTTGCTTATTAAAGAAATACTTAAAAATAAAAATGTAATAGTATTTGCATTTCAAGCTAATATTTACTGTATTATTATATGTAAATTGTTTTCTATTAAGGTGATAGCAAGATCAAATTCAGCTCCAGCAGGTTGGTCAAAAAATATATTTAAAAGATTATTTTTTAATTTTTTTTTAAATCTTGCAGATAATGTTATGGTAAATAGTATTCAATTTAAAAGAGATTTAAAAAAAGAATTTGATGTAAATGCAACATGTATTTACAATCCTTTAAATTATAATGAAATTTTAAAAAATTCTAAGAAAAAATCAAAAAAAATATTTACCAATAAAAGACAATTAAAAATATTAAACATTGGAAGATTTACTGACCAGAAAGATCAAATAACCTTTTTAAAGGCCCTTAATCAAATTAAAGAAATTATTAAATTTGAAGCAATTATTGTAGGTCGTGGTAAATTACACAAAGATTTATTAGAGTACATAGAAAGAAATGATTTAACCAATTTTGTAAAAATAATTAATTTTGTAGAAAATCCTTTTACACTTTTAAAACAAACTGAATTATTTATTCTTTCGTCTAAATATGAGGGTTTACCTAATGTATTATTGGAAGCTTTAACATTAAGAAAATTTATTATTTCTTCTAATTGCCCTACAGGTCCAAAAGAAATTTTATTAAATGGTAAAGGGGGTCTTTTATTTAAAGTTGGGAATCATAATCAGCTGGCCAAAAAAATATTATATTATGTAAAAAATAAGAAAAAATGTTTGAAAATGTTACGGTATGCTATACAAAATTTATACAGATTTGATTATCAGAAAAATCTAAAAAAATATTTAAATTTAGTTAATCAAATAATTTAATCTAAATTTCTATTTAATATATTTTTTAAAATAAGAAAATGTCGAAATTTTGTATATTGTTTTGTTTTCTTTTTAATTTCAAATTTATGCCTTTTTACATTTTTTAAGTTAGCATATTTAGTTAAACTATTAGATAACTCACCTGTGACACCATTTTTAAATAATATTCCATATTTTCCCTCTGAAAGAAATTCTGTAGGTCCATTGGGGCAATTAGAAGAAATTATAAATAGGTTCGTTAAAGCGGCCTCTACCATTACAAATCCAACCTCCTCCCATAAAGAGCTTAAGATGAAAGCTTCTCCTTTTTTAAAGTATTTAAAGACATTATTTACATGTCCAATTAAAAAAATATCTTTTTGAAGCTTATTATCAAAAATTTGTTTTTCTAATTTATTTCTTTCCTCACCGTCACCCAAAATCAATAAAACAAACTCATTGTTTTTTTTTAAGAAATTTGAAAATTCACTAATTAAATAAGAAAAATTTTTTTGTCTTGTTAATCTTCCTGCGGCAAAAACTATTTTTTTACCATTAAATTTTTGAATATTTTTTACTTCTGAATTTTTATTAAAAATGAATTGTTTAATATCAATTATTGCATCAGGTAAAAAACAAATTTTTTTTTTATCAAATAAGTTTATATCAATAAGTTTATTCATTAACTCAATAGATGGACTTGTTACCATATATAGTTTAGTTGATATTATTTTCCAAAATAATTTTCTTATTAAATTTAATTTAGGCATACCTGAAATCCTTAGAATAAATTTTGTGTCTATTTTTAATAATTTCATAATTACTAGGGGTAATGAAGTAATTAGATGTGCAATAAAAAAATCTGGTTTGTTTATTCTTATAACTTTGATAAGTGGAAAAAAACAAATTAGAAATATTACAATATAAGAAAATCGACTTTGTACATATCCTCGCTTAGGTAGAAACTTAAAAAACTTATATTTAAAGTTAATAGTTTTTACATTATTTTCTTTGAAAAAATCTAAATATTCATCCCACTCACCACAAGCATTTATCAATGTAACATCAAAAAGATTTGAGCCATACTGTGCAGCAGATACAGCAGAATTTAACGTTGATTTGACAGTACCAACGGGATTTAAACAGGGAGACCAGTAAAAAATTTTCTTTTTCATAAGTGTTAAATACTTTACATATAAAATTAAAAAAAAAACAATGATATTAATTACTGGCAGTGCTGGCTATATAGGTTCTCAAATCTGTAAAAAATTTGAGAAATCTAAGATTAAATACATTGGTATTGATAATTTAAAATACACTTATAAAGACAACGTTTATAACAAAAAAAACTTCGTAGAGTGTTGTATATCAAATAAAAAAAAAATTACTTCAATAATTAAACAAAAAAAAGTAATTACAATTATTCATGCAGCTGCCTATGCATATGTGAATGATGCTGAAAAAAATAAAAAAAAATATAGAATTAACAATATCATTAAAACTAAGGAATTTATTGAAACTGTAGCAGGACTAAGTATTAAAAACTTTATTTTTTTATCCTCTTCAAATGTTTATTCTGAAAATAAAAAAATATGCACAGAAAATAACAAAACAAATCCAAAAAACTACTACGGAAAAACAAAACTTATTATTGAAAAATTTCTTTTAAATAAAAAAAATATTTTTAACAATCTGATAATATTAAGATTATTTAATGTGGTAGGCTTAACAAAGAAATTTACGCCCATGAATTTTGGTGACTTAAAATATCAAAGGCTATTATTTAAAGTTTTTTATAAAATGAATAAAAAATCTAGCATACAATTAAATTATTTACATTTAAAAAAAAATAAAATGATTTTTCCTACGAGGGATTTTATAGATATTAGAGATTTTTTGAATTTAATTATCAAAATAAATAAATCTTTTTTAAAAAAAAATGTAAAAAAAATATATAATGTTGGAAGTGGAATTTCTTATCAGTTAAATGATGTTATAAAAAAAATTAATTCAAGATCAAAATTAATGATTAATTATAAAAAAAATCACAAAAAAGAGTATGAACACACTAAAGCAAATATAATAAAAATTAAAAATGATTTTAACTGGTCACCTAAGAAAAATATTAAAGAAACATTAAGCTCATACTTTAAAAACTTAGTGTTCAGGTACTAGTTGATGTGTTTCTTGTTCGACTTGACCCAATTTATAAGATTATTTAAACCTTCATTTATACTCGTATATTTTTTAAATTTTGTAATTTGATTAATTTTGTAATTATCTCCATGTGTTTTATAAACATCGGCTATTTGCTTTGAACGTTTAATAATTTTTGGTTTTCCAAAAACCTTGTTTAATCTATCCAATATAAACTTTAAACTTACAGGGTTATTCGAGCATACATTAAGTATTAAGTGTTTATCTTTAATATTCTTGTTTATTAATAGCCAAATGTTATCAACAACATCTTTAACATAGGTAAAATCTCGATAATGTTTACCGTAATTGTTTAAATAAAAAGTTTTTTTCTTAATAATTGCAATTATATATTTTAAAATTAGCATGTCTGGTCTCCCCCACTCACCATAAATTGTGAAAAATCTTAAGCCAATAAATTTCATATTATAGTAATTTGAGTAAATTTCTGCAATTTCTTCGTTATTTTTTTTACTTAATGAGTAAATATTTTTTGGATTAATTTTTTCACCCTCCTTCAATGGGAATATTTTTTTTTCTCCATAAACAGAACTAGATGATGCATAATAAACTTTTGAAATATTAAAAGTTCTAGAAAGTTCAGCAATATTGAAAAATCCAAGTATATTAGAATTAACATATTCTTTAGGGTTTGAAATTGAATAACGTACACCTGCTTGTGCAGCTAAATTTATAACAATATCAAATTTATTTTTTTTAAATACACTCTCTAGTTTTTTAAAATTTGATATATCAATTTTATAAAATTTAAATTTTTTATTATTTTTAAAAAAGCTTAATCTTTTTTTCTTATAAGGCACGGAGTAATAATTATTTAGATTATCAATACCTATAATCTGAGAATTTTTATCTATTTTCAAAATTTTTTGACATAAGTGGAATCCTAAAAAACCAGCACATCCTGTGATTAATATTTTCATTATTTAACTATTTTTTTTTTCCAGTAGTTTAAGATTTTATAAATTCCTAAAATTACGATCAATATAATGCTTTGACCATTATTATATCTAATTATAAGTTCTTCAACAAACATTTTTCTATAGGGAATTGTACTGGAAAACCCTCCACGTCTAAAAATTCCAACAATTTCATGTTTTTTTGTTGCAACTCCTTTCATTTTTTTTTTTACAATCATCCTATAGAAGTAATCATAATCAGAATGATATTTGTAGTTAGTGTTATACAGGCCAACTTTTTTTGCAGATGATGTTTTTATAAAAAAACCTGTTGAGTGACTTGAATAAAATCCCCATGAAAATTTTATTTTTTTTGGCTTATATCCGTGTACCACACCCCAATGTTTTTTTACACTTCCAAAAAAAAAATCAATTTTTGGATTTTTTATTATATATTTTGAGATTATGTTAAATGCATTTTTAGTGTAGATATCATCAGAATTAATGATACCTATATATTTACCCCTGGATAATTTCATTCCTTTATTAAAAGCATAATATAATCCTTTATCTTTTTGGCTTATCCAATAAGAAATTTTATTTGAATATTTTTTTATAATTTTTAATGTATTGTCAGTTGATCCTCCATCTATAATAATGTGCTCATAATTTTTTAAATTTTGAGACAAAACACTTTTAATGGTATTTTCTAAGTGCTTTTCCTGATTTAATACTACTGTAATTATTGATAATAATGGTTTAGATAACCCCCCTTTTTTTAACCTCAATCCACCATGTAAATCATTTTTTTTCAACTTAAATTTATATAATGATCTAAAGCTTTTCATTAAAAAATTATTTATTATATAAAATTTTTCTTAGAATGTTTTTAATACTAAAAACTCTAGAATTAATTTTTTCTGGAGATATCAGTTTTGATTGAGAGCATTTTTTTATTTTTGCTAAACCACTATCATCAAAGGAAAAGTATACTTTGATAATTTCTGAATTAGAATTAAGAATATCTAGAATTTTTAAGAAAGTTTCATAGTTATTTATTTCACAATTAAAACTATTCCTTTCTTTTTTTTTTAAATATGGCAAATGGGAAATATCATCTATTATATATAAGCCTCCAACTTTTAATTTATTAAAATAATGATAAAAAATTTTCTTCATGTGTTCGGCATCATGAAAAGAGTCAAAGTACATTATATCAAAAGTATCAGGTATCTTTTCTTCTATATATTTAAAGTTGTCATCTCTGCTATTAATAAAGGTCCATTGTTTGCTATTTGAAATATTGGAACAATCATCTATGTCAACAGAATAAACATGTCCTCCATTTTTCTCTACTAAATCAATAAATTTTCTTGTTGATTGTCCAAATCTAACCCCAAACTCTAATATATTTAGATTTTTAAAATACTGAATATCATTAAATATGAATTCGTCTAATTTTTTTTCATAATTTAACATGGGTATATTATATGCTAATAGCTATCTATAAATAAACAAATATTTATCATTAACTTAATTTTTAAGTTTAAATAATATTGCTATTAATTAAATATGTATTATTGGTATCAAGCATGAAAGAGTCATTTGGATTAATTGCACAAAAAGGATCTGTTATGGGGGTACCATCAGTTGTTTTCAACAATACTGGGTTAACGTCAGTGATTGATCATAAAAAAAATGGCTATTTATCGAAATTTAATTCAAATACTGATATCTATACCGGAACAAAATGGTGCTTGAAAAATTTAAAAAGACATAAGGTAAGTGAATACTCAAAAAAAAATTTAATGAAAATAAAATTTTAAATAATTATCTAAATTTCTTAAAGACTAATGTTGATTAAAATAAAAAATTATATTTATAAAAAAATTTATAGAAAGATAACAGATAGACCGGTTTCAAATAATTTAGTAAAAAAATTGAGTTTTATTAATCATGAACCTACATATTTTTATAAAAGATTTGGAAATAAAAATAAAAATAAATTGTTTTATGTTATCAAAATAAATGAAAAAAACAAAGAAGGTGGAGGACTTTTCTCTAATTTACTGTTTATACTTAGACATTTAATATTTGCTGAAAATTTAAAAGCAATTCCTATTATAGATCTAGAAAATTTTTACAATAGATACAACGAAAAAAGTGCAGTATTTGGCATAAAAAACTCGTGGTTATATTATTTCGAGCCAGTTTCAAAATATACTCTTAGTGAAGTTTATCAAAGTCAAAATGTATTAATAACTAATGGTTTTTTTTCAGAAAATATGAAAAAAAATTATCACTCTGACAAAAATCTTATTAGAATTTTTAAAAAATACATCAAAATTAAAAAAAAATTTTTTAAATCAGTTAATTATTTTGAAAAAAAAAATTTTTTAAATAAGAAAGTCTTAGGAGTTCATTTAAGAGGCACTGATCGTAAAACAACAACTAATCATCCATTTCCCCCGACAATAACTCAAATGTATCAATTAATTGATTGTGCTATAAGTAAATATCAATTTAATAAAATTTTTTTAATAACTGATCAAGAAAAATATCTTAAATTATTTCAAATTAAATATGGAAATCTTTTATGTTTTAGAAAAGAGTCATTCAGATCAAACCAAAGTAAAATATTTGACTTGAAAGTTAGAAAAAATCATAGATATGAAATTGGAAGAGACAATATTGAAGAAATGTTAATTTTATCAAAAGTAAAATATCTAATTTGTACCACCTCAAATTTGTCTCAAGCTTCATGTTTAATATCAAAAAATAATATTAATTATATGGAAGTTGAAGAAAATGGCTGGAATTCAAATAATTTACTCATAGCACAAATTAAATTTTATTTCAGAGAAAGCTTACCTTATTTTCTTGGGGGGTTTAAAAAAAGATTAATATTAAAATTCAAAAAATTTAGATAATTATTTATCTAATTTAGATTTTACCCATTTAAAAGTTTTTTCTAATCCTTCATCTATTTGAATTTTTTGTTTCCACCCTATAATTTCTTCTGCTCTAGTCAAATTTGGTCTCCTGTCAAAATCACCCTCTGGTTTAGATGTGTCATAATAAATTTCAATTTTTTTGTTAGAAATTTTTACAAGTTTTTCAGCTATATCAGAAATTTTGTAACTATTAGGTGAGCCAATCTGAATAACGCCTTTGTTCATGCCTTTTTTGAATAAAGAAATAATTCCATCAACAACATCATCAACATAAACCAATGACCTTCTTTGTTCTCCTGATCCCCAAACAATCAATTCTTTATCTTTTAAAATTTTTGTACATAGTGCTGGTATAACTTGAGATTTTTCAGAACTAATTTCACAGGGTGGTCCATATACATTGTGCAATCTAAGAAGACCTACATTAATTAGTTTTTCATTCAAAGCTAGCTCAGCTTCATATTCACCCATCAGTTTACTCCAACCGTAAGACGACTCGGGATTAGCTGGATAAGCTTCTTTTTCTTTTAATCCTTCAAGATTAATTTCTTTTTGAAGTTCAAGAGGATAGCTACAAGCCGTTCCTACATATATATAATTCTTTACTTTGTTTGTAATTGAAGCTTTTAGAATATTGCTATTAATAATAATATTCTTATTAAATAAATCATATTGATTAGAAAAAACATAATTAATACCGGCAACTACATCAGCTAAGTGTATTACTAAATCAACATTTTTAGTAACGTGAATACAATTTTCATAATTCTGCAAATCTAATTTTTTAAAGTTTTTTTCTATATGAAAATTTTTATCATTAAAATTTAGATTTTCTAATTTACCTCTCCACAAATTATCTACAATAAAAATTTCATTGTTATCTCTAATTAGTTTTTTTGCTAAATTTGATCCTATAAGACCTGCCCCACCAGTGATTAAAATTTTCATTATTTCATTATTTTTAATAAAACATTTATAAACTTAATATCTTTTAAAATAAAATTAATAATAGTTACTTATGTCTAATAATTTAAAATATTAATCTTAATTTTTTCTTTTAAATATAGTGTTTATTTTATTACCATCTATTTTTATTTCCTTCAAAACTTCAAAATTGTTATAAAAATTTTCATCATATATGGTCTTATCAAACCAATAATTAGTAATCCAGTAATCAGCCTTATGCTTATCAGTTTCATGTATCTTATTTCTATCACTTTTGCTTAAGGAAAACAAAGGATACCAAATCTTTGTTTCACTAGCATTGAAAATATTAAAGTTTTTTTTATTCTCATTATTAACTAAGTAATCTAAATTTTCTTTATAGCTTGCGGCCATATAATCTAATTCAAAATTAGCTGAAGCATTTTTTCTAATTATTTTGTTAAAAAAAACATATTGATGTGGATGATTTTGTATCATCCAAGAACTTATATCCAGCAGTCCTATAACTATCAGTATCTTAAATAGTAAGTTTATTTTTTTAATATGAATTTTTTCTAATAAAAAAAATATACCATAAACCATAAAATAGACAATATATGGATATATAAAGTAGAAATGTCTCCAACCATTATATAGTGTTGAGTTTAGTAAAATTGGTAGAATAGCTGGCACCATAATCATTAATAAAAAAATTTTATCTGTGCTATTAATTTTAATTTTACTATTAAGGTTAAAAGAAGCTAATAGAAAAAATATAATTCCAATTAAAAATAGTAATGTGTACAAGATTGGGGTAGAAATAAATATCCAAGTTGGCAAATAAAACCATGGTAGATTTGTTACATTAATATTTTCTCCAAAAAAAAATACATCGAAGTTAAGTGGGTGATTAGCCATATTTACAAAAATTTTAATTAAATTATCTATTGGGTTTTCCCAAAGTAGTGGCCATAATAAAATAATAAAAATTATATGAAAAAAGAAAATAAGAATCAAATTAACAACGCTTTTTTTTAAACTTTTTTTCATTAAATTTTGGAAAAAGTAAATTATTAAAATAACAAGTGGAAGAATTCCTCCTACTATTCGAATGTCAATGGCAATTGAAGAAAATAAAGAGAATAAAAAAATATATTTTTTATTTGATTTGCTTAAAAACCTCACGCCAAAATATGTTGCTATAATCAAAAAAGACATAAATGGTATATCCATATTATTATAAAAACTATTTGCAAAAATTCGTGGTGTTAAAAAAAGCAAGGAGGTGCCTAAAATGCTATATTGCCAGCTATTAAACCTTCTATTTAAGATTTTAAAAAAAAAAATAAGACTTATGAAGAATATTAAAAAATAGACATAGTGTTTAAATATAAAAACATCTTTCTTATCTTCTATTCCAAATATAACTTCTAAAAAACCAAGTGGAGCATGTAAAATAGTACCTCCATAATATCTTAATTGATCTGGCATTTCATCAAAAGAAACGAAATTTTTATCAAAAGTATATTGTCTTGTTATATCGGGTAAAAATATTTCACCTAAATAATTTAATGTAATAAATCCATTTAATCTATGAGTATACTCATCATTTACTGCTCCATAATCATTTACTGAAAGAAGACCTATTATCAAAATAGATATGAAAAAAATAAAGGTTACAAATATCCTATATACTTCACTTTTATACTTTAAATAATTCAAGAAGTTTACATTTATCATTTTATGTTTTTTGAAACATGTATAAGAATAGTATACAACTCTTTTTATTTCCATGAAATTAATTAGAAAAATACAGTCTATTATACCAACCTATCAAAAGCATGGTATAGATGGTTTAATATATGCTGTTTTAAAAAATCTCAAATTAAATAGCAAATTTATTTCAATTATAGAAAAAAAAAAATACTACTTAGAAAAAAAAATAATTAAAATTACGAATAAAACAATTTTAAGTGGTATTTACAAATCAACAAGGTTAACTTGTGAAAGTCATTGGGGTGGATTTGATACTTCCCCAAAATTGTTAGGTTTTTACGAAAAACAAGTTCAAGAAAAAATTTTAGAATTAAAAAATAAATTTCATTTAGAATATTTTATTAATTTTGGTGCTAGCGATGGGTATCATGCTTTAGGTTTATTAAAAAATAATATTTTTAAATATGCTTATGTGTTTGAGATTAATGATAAAAGTAGAACAATTATAGATGATAATTCAAAGATTAATAATTTAAGTGAAAAAATAAAAATTTTGGGAAAAGCTAATTTTGACGATTTTAAAGAAAACTTAAATAGTGAGAAATTAAAAAAAACTTTATTTCTAATTGATATAGAAGGAGAAGAGTTTAAAATTTTAAATGAAATAAATTTATCAATTTTTAAAAATAGCATTCTTGTAATAGAAAATCATGATTTTTTATCAAACAAAGAAGATGTTGAAAAATTTTTTAATTTGATGAAAAAACATTTTAATTTAGAAATTCTTAATAATGGATCTCGAAATCCAAATGAAATTGCTGAGATAAAACATTTTGATGATGATGAGAAATGGCTATTAGTATCAGAAAATAGAAAACAAACTATGAATTGGTTAATTTTTATACCTAAAAATTAATTTATAATGAAGCATATAAAAAATAATTAAAATGAAAAAAAAAGCTTTGATATTTGGGGTAGATGGCCAAGATGGTTCTTTAATTGCAGATTTCTTAATTAAAAAAAAATACAAGATTATTGGAACTTATAGAGATAAAAAAATTAAAAAACTTAAAAACTTAAATATTCATAATAAAATAAAACTTATAAATTGCGATATAACTAACTTTCCAAAAGTTAATAATTTAATCAATCAAAATTCACCTGATGAAATTTATAATTTTGCAGGAGTAAGCACACTAAAAAAAAGTGAAAATAACCTGAAAGAAAATGATCAAACTAACAATCAGGCTGTATTAAATATTATGCTATCAATTAAAGATAATAAAAAAAAAATTAAATTTTTCCTGTCTTTAAGTTCAGAATTATTTAAAAAAGATAAAAAAATTAATTTTTGTAATGAAGAAACCAAATTAGAATTTAACAATGCTTATTCTATTTCTAAAATTTCTTCATACAATTACTTAAAATTATTAAGAAAAAAATACAAATTAAAGTTATATGCTGGATTTTTATTTAATCATGCATCTTACTATTCAAGAAATGATTTTTTAATTAAAAAAGTTGTTGAAGATTTTCACAGACTTAAAAATAATAAAATTAAAGAAATTATGGTTGGAAATTTAAATGCTAAAAGAGACTGGATTTACTCTAAAGACTTAGTAGAAATAATTTGGAAAATCACACAACTAAACAAACCAAGTGATTTTGTAATAGGAAGTGGTAAACTTTTCACTGTTAAAGAGGTAGTTAATGAAGTTGCTAAAAATTATGGTTTCGTTTTAAAATGGAAAACAAGACGAAATGAACTATTGGGTTTTGATCTTAAGTCAAAAAAAATAATAGTAAAAACAACACAAATATACAAAAGAAATGAAAATAATTTAGCAGTGGCTAATATTAAAAAATTAAGAAAATTTGTTAAAAACTTAAAAATAACAAATTTTAAAAAAATGATAAAACTTATTTGTGATGACCAAAAAAAATTTGGGATCTAATTTTTTAAAAAAACTTTAATTAAATAAAAAAATCCATACAAAACATCATTGATTTTCATTTTAGATTTTCCTAATGATCTTGTCGGTAATACTATTGGTATTTCTTTAATAGAGTATTTTTTTTCTAGCAAAAATAAACTTTCCCAAAAGAAATTATAATGATTGTCTTTAGCAGACAAAATATCTTTTAGTTTGATTTTACGTCTATCATAAAGCCTAAAACCTCCAGAGCTATCCAGTTTAGTTTTTAGAAAAGTTTTAACTAATAAATATCTTAGTTTTGTTAATATAATTCTATCTAATGTCCATTTAGTTAGAGCTTTTTTATTTAAAAATCTGTTTGTGTTAACTAAATCACAATGATTGATTTTTTTCAGCATTTTTTTTATATCTCTCGGGTTATGTGTCCCGTCACAATCTAAAGTACATAAATAATCAAAATTTTTTTTATATCCCCATTTAAGCCCATCTTTATGTGCTGAACCGACCCCTCTTTTATTTTTTCTTAAAAGTAAAAAAATGTTTTTATTTTTTTTTTTATAATTATTTACTTCGTTTATTGATCCATCTTTTGAATTATCATCTACAAATAAAACACTTGCTTGTTTTTGAAATTTATTTATCTTTTTTAAAATAATACTAATATTTCCTTTTTCATTAAGTGTTGGAATAACAATTAAAATTTTTCTCATTTTTTTTTAATTAAAAAATTAAACATTCCGTATGCAAAACCTATTAATATTGAAAAATTAATTAAACATATACCTACTAGAGAGTATGGAATGTATTTTGAAGTATTTAATTTTTTCGAAAATTTTAAAAAGTCTAGTTCTACAAAAATGTTTAATAAAATTAAAAATAAAAAAAATAAATAATGAACTTTAAAAAAGTAAGAGATAATTATAAAAAATAAAAAAATTGTTGTTAAAAATACTGATAAAACTTGGGTATTTGTTGCAAAAGCACCTTTGCTTTCAAATTTTTTTCTTTTAAAAAAAATTGGTAAATAATTTGAGGTTCTAAAAATTATTTTATTACATCTGCTAAAAATATTTTCATAATATGTTGAATATCTTGTTTTTTTTGTTAAATAATTTTTTTTTCCATTTGCTAAAATCCTGTGACCAAGTTCAAACTCTTCACCACCTGATTTTGAATAAAAATTCCATCCACCAATTTTTCTTAAAAAAAATTTATCTACAATACAACACTCTGAATGAATTGCTGAAAATTCAAAAATTTCAGGTTTATTTTCAAATCCATAACAACTTTTTGCACATACTAACTTGGAAGAGTAACTTAGATTTAAATTTCTATAGCTTTGTAATGCTCCTAATGAACCTGCATCATTCAGGTTAACAAATTCATTATATAGAATATATAATGAATTATCATCTATTATAACATCAGAATCTATAAAAAATATTTTTGGATATTTTGCTAATCTAGCACCTACTTCTCTAGCGTATCCAACTCCCCTATTTTTTTTTAAATCAATAATTTTTGAATTAGGAATTATTTTTAAAATTTCATCTTCAATTTTTTTTCCACCATCATTAATAATTAAAATTTCAAAGAAGATTTTAGAAATGTCTTGAAAATGAAGTAAGCTTTTTTGAACTTTTTTTAATGTTTCAAAAATTTTAAAGTCAGGGTTATAAGTTGGTATAACTATTGAAAACTGTACCTTATCACTAAGCATAACTTTATTATAAAAAGGATGGCCAATTCCTTTTATCATAAACGGTACTTATCGCATTTGCGCACTCAAAGGTGCAACTACAATTTTTTGCAATCTTTGCAAAATCTTTCGCTTTTTTCGATTTAAGAATATCAACAATATCAAAATTTTTTTCAACCTTACCGATTGTTGAAATATCCCATAATTTTTCAACTTCACAACCTCTTACTAGACCGTCAGGAAAAATTTCTACAAATCTATCACCCGCAACACATTTTGAATGATTTTTATTTTTATCTAATCTTTTTATTGTCTCCTTATAAAGCCTTTCAAAAATTTTACCGTTAAAGCTTTTGCGCCAATTGGGAGAAGATTTCTCTTGCTGTCTTTTTGATAAGTTTTCATACATATCTTTTAAACGTAATTGTTCCTTGTCAGGAATATCTCTTATCAATATTATCTCATGAAAGTCTATTGGCCACTTATCAGTTTGCTCTAAAAATTCTGGTAAATAATCTTTATTGTCAGCAGTTAGAACTGACGCAAGTCTTAAAAAAAAATTTTTCTCTTTTCTATATTTTTCCATTTCATTAATGGTGTTAACTACTTGATCGTAAGCTCCTTTAAACTCTCTTACTTTATCATGAACAATTTTTGGTCCGTCTAATGAAATAGAAAGTGTGAACTCAGTGTTTGGGTGTTGCTTGATAAGAATTGGAACAAACTCTTTTATTCTTTTGATATAAAATCCATTGGATTTTATACTTACTCTTGGGACACCTGAGCTATCAATAATTTCACTAATAATTTCAGTTAAATCTTTTCTTAAAAATGGCTCACCTCCTGTAATTGTCAAATGAAGTAAACTTTTAGCTTTTTTGAAAACATTTCCCCAATCAGATGGAGATATTCTGCCAGTTTTTCTTGCGTCCATAGCAGCGTGAATACAAAAACCACAGTGCATATTGCACCTTCCATCTACATAAACAATTGCATAATTAGGAACCTGTCCAAATACCAAAGATTTAAAAACTCTATTTGCGATATTTGCTTTGTGTAAAAAATTCATAACTTAACTTATTAGATTATCTTTGGTATTGGTAGTGGAAAAATAAACTTAGTACCTTTCCTTCTAATCTTTTTTTCTCTTTTAAGTATTTCCTTCTTAAAATGCCAAGGTAAAACAAGATAATAGTCTGGCTTTAAAGATCTTGATTTTGATTCTGTTATGATTTTTATATTTGTCCCTGGAGTATAACAATTGTTCTTTTTAGGGTTTCTGTCTGATATACAATCTAAAATTTTATTATCAATATTAAAATATTGAAGCAAAACGTTACCTTTGGTTGATGCTCCATAACCATGTATTACTTTTTTTTGAGCCTTAAGTTTTCTAAGTAAGTTAATTAGATTTTTTTTAATCTTATCTATTTTTTCTTTAAATTTATTATAAGTTTCTAGAGAATTAATCTTAAAACGTTCTTCATCAATTAGTACCTTAGGTATTTTTTTTGATGTTTGAAATTTTGCATTTTTGTGGCATATGTAGTAGGAAGAACTTCCTCCGTTTGTATCGTTATAATAATGATCAAAAATTCTTAATCCTACCCTTTTTAACAAATTATTTATGACTGTAACTGAGTAATATTCCAAGTGTTCATGACAAATTGTGTCAAACATATTATTTTTTAGTATTAATTTTAAATCTGCAAATTCTAAATTAAAAATTCCATCACTATGAAGTACTTTTTTAATATCTTTTAAAAAAATTTTTGGATTTTTAATATCATAAAAAACTGATAAAGCTGTTATTGCCTTAAATTTTATGTTTTTATCTACTTTACAAATATTTTTATAACTAAAAAAATCAGAAACTTTGTAATTAATATTCTTATAGTCTTTTTTATATTTATTTACCAGAGGATCTATTCCAAATGTATTAATGTTCTTTTTATAATAACTTAATAAAGTTCCATCATTACTTGCAATATCCAAAACATAATCTCCACTCTTTAATCTCACCTTTTTTGAAACTTTACTTACTACAGATTTAACATGTCTTCTCATCGTCGAATTGATCCCGGTTCTGTAACCATAATCTTTGTTATAAAGGTAATTTAAATTAAAATTATCTTTCAATTGTACTAAGCTACATTTATTGCACATTACAAGATGTACATCTCCACTGGGTATTCTTTGATTTTTTTTAGGGAATTTTCCTGTGAATTTCATTTTTCCAAGTGAAAAAAGATTTCTCAAAGATTTAGAATTACAAACCCTACATTGTTTAATTTTCATATTTTAATTTATAATTGTCTTATACTTCAATTTTTCACTAATCAATTTATTAAAATTCATAAAATTATTATATTCCTTAACTATTTGTTGATTATTTTCATAAAAAAATCCATCATTTTTAATTATTTTTTGGGAATATCTTTTTTTTATTTTTTTTAAATCAGTTTTTATCATGTATAGATTCTTATAGTTGTCGACAAATTCGAGTGCTCTGTTAACAAAAATTTTGTTATTTGCTTTCAAGGAAAAAATAATAAATATTCTATGAATTATCCCTTCATCTAAAATACAATATATATCTTTATTTTTCTTTAAAATATCAATTAAAATTATGTTTTCTAATAACCTCCTTTTATAATAGGATTTAAAATCATTATTTTGATTTAGATTATTCACTTCTTTTTCAATAAAATTATATAAATAATATCTTTTCGTAATATTCAATTTTTTTTTTAGGATTAAAAGAATTTCAAAATAATCATCATTCAAACCTAACATGTCTATAAGTTTATGATAGGTTTTTTTTAGATTTTGAAAAGATAAATTCATTATTTTTTTTTTAATATTTGTTTTACGTTTTAAAAATGATTTCATCTTAAAAATTTTTTTGGAGTAAAATATTATCAGTATTATCAATTTAATTTTTTTGAAACAACTAACTTTAAAATTTTTTAAAAAGAACTTAATAATTATAATTTTAAGATCTAGTACATTATGATTTTTTTTTAAGATTATTATATATTTTATCTTTTATAAAACATTTTTCCTGTCGACGAAATACCAAATGAATCTATATAATTCATTTAAGATTTATTTTAAATATAATCTTTACTTTTACCTTTAAAAACTACTTTACCATTTTTTAGAGAAATGACTTCATCACAACTTTTTATTGTATTTTCTCTATGAGAAATAAGAATTAAAATTTTATTATATTTAATTGTATGAAGATTCTTCAGTATCTGCTCCTCGGTTAGACTATCTAGTGCACTTGTTGCTTCATCTAAAGCTATTAAAGACTTGTTATTATATAGAGCTCTTGCTAATCCAACTCTTTGTTTTTGACCTCCAGATAGCTTTAAACCTCTATCACCAATGAGATAATCCCCACTATTTTGTAATTTTAAATAAACATCTTCTAAGCAAGACAACTTTATTGCTTCATTAAATTTTTCTTCATCAATTTCACTTTCAATTTCTGCAAAACATATATTGTTTTTAAAAGTTTCATTTAAAAGAAAAGTTTCTTGAGGAACATATGATGCTTTTTTATACCAATATTCATCATTTTTTTGTAATTGGATCTTATCATTAATGATTATTTTACCTTTTGACGGGCTCAATAAGCCAAGAATAATATCCATCAATGTAGATTTTCCACACCCTGTTTGGCCAACTAAACAATAAATTTTATTTTTTTCTAATTCAAGATTTATATTATCTAGAATAAGGTCTTCGCTATTTGAATATTTGAAACTTAAATTTTTAATATTTATATTTTCTAAATTAAAATCTTGGTCGTTTATTTTAGAAATTTTATTTACTGGAAAATTATTTTCTTTAATTCTATTGATCATTATATCCACAGTAGGTTTAAGAAATTTTAAACTTGATATTACTAACAAAAAATTAGAAAATAATGGAATCATCCTAACAGCTATCAAAGTTAAAAATACTAAAAAAGGCAAAAAACTTTTTACCTGACTTAAGTCATTAAATAAAAAAAATAACATGAGAACTACTATAAGAATAAAAATTA
>Ga0075466_1000110_pt1 | contig 27346 bp, 52 predicted proteins | sample DEB08_DNA_16_FD_71486 | JGI IMG/M metagenome (GOLD analysis project Ga0075466, IMG submission 71486) | Aqueous microbial communities from the Delaware River and Bay under freshwater to marine salinity gradient to study organic matter... | ecosystem: Environmental > Aquatic > Marine > Coastal ... | reverse complement strand
TTTTGGAAAGATCTAGATATAGATGCTGAAGTTATTGCAACCACATTATATCAGTATCATTTAGACCAAAAGAAATCTTTAGCTTTTTTTGTTGACGAAACTATACTTTGGGTCAAGATATATAATAATCTTGTACCTAAGCTTAAGAAACACGTTGACTTTCTCATGCAACCCAAACTATAGATTGTAATATCATTGCTAATAGTACGCATAAATTATGGTTAAAATATATAAATTTCCTAATAAGTCTAATAAATCTAAAAAATACTCAAAAGAATTTTTGAAGAAAATAGACCCTAATGCTATTGGTGATTTTATTAAAGAAAAAAATCCACAAATATCTATTAGAGCTGCTGATGCTTTAGCACTTGCTATTATTTACAGTACGCACTTACAATTGGTTTTTGAAGAAGAAGGATCTCCAATTCCTATTGATGTAATGCAAGAATTTGAAACAAATTCTCACGAACAATTTCTGTGGAATCATGACCCAAAAAAGACGTTACATTAAAAAAAAAAAACCTAATACAGATTTTCCTTATAAACCTATACCTAATTATTTAGTTTGGTTAGACGCTCAATCACATACTGGGTGGCTTAGTAAAACTGCTATGGATAAGCTTAAACCTGCTAGGTCTAAAACTAAAGGTTGGATTTATGAGGAAACCGAAGATTATATAAAAACATTCGGTACTTACTCTATTGACGAAGAAGATAAATCTATTGAGTTTGGTGAGATACTTTGTATTCCTAAGAATTGGGTTTAAATTTTAAAGGACATACCATTAAGCTAATTAGGCAACCTTGTCGACCCTTGTGCGTGCTTATACGACTTAATCTAGATCTAGGGTGAGGTTGATATGTCCATCAAAATTTTAACTTGGCTCACTTTCTAGCAACGCAATTGTTTTTTAAGTGATTTACTCTGTTTTTCCTAGGACAGTAAAGTTTTCCGCTAATTAATCAGTACCAAGTTTTTAATTTGTGTATTTATTATATTTATTTTGAGATTTTGATCAATTTCGAGATCTCGAACTCGACTGCTTTGTTAAGGTCAAGCGTAACCTACTGGCATTTTTTATAAAGTGCTTTGATACCATCTATATATTGGTACACTCCCAGGAATAATTTTAATTGGTTTTCCTGATTTCATTACCCAAACCAGCTTCTAGTGCTTCAGAATCATAGTTTCTATTTTTTATATCTATGAGACAGGATTACTATATCGCCTATTTGTCTAGAACAAATTTTGTTTAACGAACCAGGCAGTCTCCCACCTGGCTCTATCTAAATAAGAAGATCCTTGTTTTATTGATACCAACTCTTAATTAGAATTTCTAAATTCCTTTTTTTGTATATTCATCAATAATAGCATTTTGTGAAAGTGGATCTGTAAATACTTCTTCTATAGTATTTCCACCTAAATCTATTATACGTTTTTTTGTAGCTTGAATTTCAGCTTTTAAATGATCTTTACTATGCTCTAAAGCATCAACTAATTTTGGAAAATTTGTATGATATATTCCATAAATAGTTAAATCATTAATCGCTGTCGCTACTCTCTGAAGACCTCTTTGTCTTTTTTCTAATCTCAGTACTTCGCTGTCTGTTTCTACTGTCATCTTCCATTTCCTTTATTTTACGTTTTAACTTATCTATTTCTAACTGTTTACCAGCTAGCATAGCTCTCATCATATTTTCATTACTTACCATTTGACCTCATTTCATCATAATGTGTTAATTGTTGCTTATACACTTTATTATACTTTTTTACGATTATTTGCAATGCCAAAGAATCTCCATCATCTAAAGCTGCATCACGTATTACTATATCTAAAAGATTAATAGATTCTTTTAAATTTAATAAATATTTTGCTGCTTTTTCAAGCTCTTCTTTTTTATTGTATTTCATAATATACCAGCCTTTCTATAAGTTTTAACTAAATCTTTATGATCAGCTAATTCTTTAACACTTTTTCTTAATAGTTCTCTATTAAGTTCATTATCTTTTCTAAGTTCACCATTAAGCTTTTGATGTGATTTATTAATAGCTTCTAAATCAGCTATACGTTTAGTAAACTTACGTACTTCGTTATCAGCTTGCAATTGTATAACTTGAGCTTCTTCTCTGATTATATCATTCATCTTTGCAAGCTCATAGTTTTCTTTTTTAAGAGCTTCCATTTCAGGAGATTTATTACCAATTCCTTTTATAATTGCTAATTCACCTTCTGCTTCTTCACATCTTTTTTTAAGATTTTTTATTTCTTCATTCATGCTGCATCATCCTGCACTTTCTGTATTACACATACATTACCATGTATACTAGATCCAGGTATTGATTGATGACCTGTTTTCTTTTGCCATTTATACCACGCATTAGTAATTAATATATTTACTGATGGTACTGGATGTTTTAATAAAAATTCTTCATCCATATAAAATTCAGTATATCCATCTTTACGATTAGAATATTCTGGTAAATATGCTGTTGATGGTTGAATCATATCACATCCTATTTCTTTATACATTTCTGGAAACGTTGGCTTTTGTTTATATGGATCTGATTTAATAGAACCATCTGTTCTGAACGTATGTAATTTATAACTACTCATATTAATTTATCACTTTCTTTAAGTATTTACTTACTAACTCCACCCATCTAAACCATTCAGATATATAATTACGTCTCTTATCTTGACGTTCTCTCTCTACCTGTTTTAATGCTTTATCGGTGGCTTTGTTTAATTGTGTTAATTGATCATTTAGTTTCATATTTTTTTTCCTTTGTTATTACCAACTACAATTATAGCTTACTTCTCTATTAGCTTTTAATGCTTTTCTTGCAGCCTTTAAAAACTCTTTATCAAGTTTTTTATATTCTTTTACAGAACTCTCTTGGAACTGTTGTCCCCAAAAGAATCCATCGCTTGCAAAATATTCGCAATAATCAGTTTTAATAGCTTGTTCTAATCTGTTTAATATTTCGTTAGTAATATTAACATAAGCTGGATTACTATCTCCATTAAATCCTAAATATCCTAAATCACTTGAATTATTTTGTTCAGGATTTTGTTTTTTGTACTCTCTTGCCATAAACACTTGTAATCTTGCGTGTTTACGCCAATAGAACTCTTTATTGAGTCCATCTGCAAATTGATCAAGCCCCATGTTTCTCCTTTAGTTTATTCATTTTAGATCCCATATCTGTTGAATTAATTAACATATGATATTTATTAATTTCATCAACAAGATGTTTAGTTATTGCAATAGCTATTTCATTTGGTTTTTTATCATCCATAACTAAAGTTTTTATGTGATTTGTTACTCCTGTCAATGCTTGTTTAGCACCTGAGTACCTAGCAAAATTATGTTGATCTGCTGTATCTAGTAACAATTTTTTCATATCCATAACATTATCCTTTCTGTAGGCAATAAGCCCTACACTAGATAGGGCTTGTGCCAGTTTATTAATTAACCTTTAGCTACTTTTATTAGCTTTTCTACTGCTCCTGCTTCACTTATTTTCATAAGTTTTTCAGCTCTTTTCTTTGCTCTATCACTATCTAATGCTTCTTTAGTAGCAATAAATATTGTAGTTAGAACAGAACTTTGAGTGTATTGTGGTAACATCTTATATCTTTTATCAGTAGTTACTATTGCTGCTGTTTGAAAATATAATTCTGTCATCCACTTAGCCATTCCAATCTTCTCGCTTACTCTTTCAGCAAGAGGTGGTCTAGTTACTTGGTCTGTCATGACTTTCCTCCTTTGGTTGGTCGTTTACTTTCCTTACTTCATAAGGAAAATTTAGTGTATCAGGCATATTAGTTCTTACTGCGTTAACAATACCTAATATTATTCTTGGTGGTAACGTAAATGCTTTAATTAACGTATCACCTACTTTTTCTATTCGCTTCATCGTATGCTCCTTTCTTTATTTTTAAACGTTTGTATTTAATTTCAGTTTCATAGAACTCTTTGTTAAACTCTTTAGTCCCTGGTACTGGATCTACGTCTTCAGTGAGCCAGTTCCAGGATTTTCTTATTGCTACACCAGCAATGCTATAAGTAACAAATCGAACAAAATTAAAAATTCCATTCATTATCCTCCTATCTATATTATTGGTTTCATATTTGATATATCATCAGGATCACTTACATCACCATAATAATTCTTGCTTGCATTAGTATCTAATAGCTTCCAAGCATTTATTATTTTAGTATATTTATTTGGTGTCGGATCTAATGGATAATCTCTTTTCATCCACTCATCTAATGTATCTTCAGAATCAGTCATCATTATGATTTCTGCATTCCATCCTCTATTTTTAAAGATACTTGCTAACTGTTCTCCGTATATTCTATTAGAACATTTCTCTACTTTTTGATATTGTTGGAAGGTCGTTCCTATGTCTTTTGACATATCAGTTTGTGTTAAATTATTCCACACTCTGTGTAATATCAATTGTTTGCATATTCTTTTGTTTGTTTCGAAATTGCTCCAATTTCTTCTTCCTCTTCTGCTCATGTATTACCTCCTCTCCATATAGTTGTTTTGTGATAGACAGCTCACGCTTGCCAGAGCTGGCTAGCTTAGTTATTACTCTTATTGATGGTTTCCCATCTCTAAATACTTTAACCAATGTAATCCATCCTTTTTTTGGATATAGTATTTCGAGCAATATTGGCTTAATCCAATATCTCTTCCACCAAGTAATATGTTCTAACTGGATAGAACCAGTAAAAGGTTGATGATACATCACCCTACTTACTATACTGAGATCTATCTTTCTCTCTTTAAATTTGTTCTTTAGAATGATTCTAAACATCATTCCACTCTAGTATAATCCATACAACTATAGCTGAACCTATAATGACATAGATCTCCTTACTCTTGAACATATCTATAAATACATCTATTGCTAGTTGCATAATTACTCCTTTTTTTTAGTTTGTTGCTCTAATCTTTCAATACGATCTTGTAATCTTTTTATAAACATTATATGAGCATCTTGTCTTGAATCGTGTTCATCTAATTGTTTATTGATTGCTATAATTTGTTTTACACAATCTGATATTCCAACTTTTATCATACTCTCTATCCTTTCATTGAATTTTTTTAAAACATAGCCCCACACTAGGCAGGGCTAAGTTATATTATTTATTTAGTTAATTTAGTTAATATTTCAGACATTTTCATGTCTAATTTACTTATTAACTCCATCACTTCAGTATGATTCTGCATAGCTTTTTTTGGAATGAAGATACCATTCTGTATTTTTTGAGCATACGTCATTGTATTGTCATATGCTTTCTTTTCTACTTGATCTACCATATTTACCTTTCTATTAAGTTATTTAACGCTAGTGCATAATAACTTATATCGTTTAATCACCCTCTTAAACTTTCGGTCTAATGGGTGTCTTCCTGTTAATGGTCTTGGAATAGGCTGACTAGGACATGGTGTCATAAGAACAACCTTATTCCATACATCTTTAGATTGTATTATATGAGGCATTCTATTCTCCTTTAATTTCGGCATTAACAGCCTTGAAGAACTTCATACCTAGTACTATACCAGCTAACTGACAAGCTACTGCTATAGATAACCATATAGCTAATAGACTTAATACTATTGTTGATAACATATTATATCCTTTCTGAGACTAGCTCTTTAGTGGGTGAGATAGGCTCTTTTAGTGTTGCTATCAATACTACAACTATCAAGTTAGTTAATAGTATCAATAGGTTAAGAGTGATTCGGTAATCAGTTAATCAATGGATTTCGCCCAGAGGGAACTAACTACCAAATCATATAAACAACATGATTGCATCGTTGTCACTAGCGACAAGCGATGTAATCATAACAACAACAAAGACAAAGCGAAGCTTTGACAAAAGCGACAATTAAGACAGCGAGCAACAGCGAGCTGACAACAAGTGAATTGACGGGTTTGTAATTCACCCTCACGAGTTACGATACGTCATCGTAATCTCATATAGGGGGGTTAATCACAGCATCCGAACAACAATTAACAACAAACAAGGAGACGATCATGATACCAGTAGGACTAAAAGCAGGATCAATGGGTTTAAGGTTTCTAAGAACGCTTTACAAGGGTAAGGCGAAGATAGGATCTGCAGCCAAAAAATCTGCTACATTAGCTGCTAACAAGGGTTTTCCAAAGACTAGCCAATTTATATCAGGGGCAGCTCAGAAAACTCATAAAGGCACAAAAAATATTAAAAAATTCGTAAAAAAACATCCTAAATCTTCAGCAGCCGTATCAGGAGCTGTGGCTTGGGATATGCTCGATAACGACTAATGGCGTTACCCAAGTATGGGGTTTCGAACTACCATAAAAGAACTAGAAAAAAACGACCAGGACGACACGCCAAAAGCGTAAGCAAAAGGGTGTCAAAACGCAAACGAAAATATAGAGGACAAGGCAAATGAAATTTCCGTTAGGATTACCATATAATGTTATAAGCAGTCTTTCAGCAAAAACGTTAAAACGTAGCTTGAAGAAGCGAGATACGTTTACAAAAAACTTGAAGAATCCTAAGTTTAGAGCTAAAGCTAAATTAAAGGATTACAAATCAGTATTATAATGGCTAAAAAAGGTTTATACTATAATATCAATCAACGTAAAAAAAAGGGAATTAGTAGATCTAAAAAGAATACTACAATTTCTAAAAAAAATTATAAAAAACTTAGAAAAGGATTTAAGTAATGGCTAAATCACCAGCATGGCAAAGAAAAGAAGGCAAGTCTCCATCAGGGGGTTTAAACGCTAAAGGTCGAGCTAGTTATAAAGGCGGTACATTAAAAGCTCCAACAAAATCGAAAACAAGTGCACGAAGAAAAAGTTTCTGTGCTAGAATGAAGGGAATGAAACGTAAATTAACTTCAGCTAAAACAGCAAGAGATCCAAATAGTAGAATTAATAAATCATTAAGAAAATGGGCGTGTTAATATGGCAACATCACTAGAAAAATTAGCAGATAAAATAATTAGATTAAACCCAGAAGAAGCTCAACAGCTAGGGTTAATTATGAAGGCTAAAATGATGCCTGAAATGGCTAGACAACAGGGTTTGTTACAACAGCAGCAAGCAAATCCTCAAGCACAACAAGCAATGGCAATGATGGGTAAAAGACCAGGTGGTCAAATGCCCATGCCAAATGCACAACAGGCTGCTCAACAAGGTCTATTAAGATAGAAAGGATCATAATGCCACAAGTAGGAAAGAAAAAATTCGCATACACTAAAGCTGGTAAGAAAAAAGCTAAAGCATATGCAAAGAAAAGAAATAAAAGAAAATAATAAAGGTAAAAAGTAAGATATGGCTAAAGAACTAATCGTATATAAGAAACCAAAGCCAGCTAAAGGTAACATTTTTGCTCGTAGAAAAGCTGCGGCTAGAAAAGTTAGAATGAAAGCTGGTGGTATTGCTGCTAAAGCAAGCGGACAACAAAGATTTTTAGGTAAAACACTACCTAAAGCTTTGTTTAAAACAGCTAAATTTGCTTTTAAAAATCCTATTACCGCAACTGCTATAGCATTAACACCATCAGCTATTAAAGGTATAGCTAATAGATCAAAAGGACTAAAATTTCCTGCTAATAGACAGTTTAATAAGAGAGCTAGAAAAGTAATTTAATGGAAGACGCTGAAAACAAAACATATGAGAACGAAATAGATAAATCTTCTAAAGAAGAACCTAAAACATCTAATTATGGTGGTAAAAGAGAAGGTGCTGGAAGACCTATGGGTTCAAAAACTAAAAAAAATTGGAAATCTATGGAAGAGATGGCGGCTAAATACCAACATTCTCCTTTAGATTATATGTTAGCTGTGCTAAACAATCCTATAAGCTCACCTGAAAGAAAAATGTACGCAGCCGAAAAGGCAGCACCATTTGTTCACCCAAGGTTAGCGTCAACAACTTCAAGAATAGGATCAGATGAGCCAATCGAAATCAAAGTCCAATGGCAAAAAGACTAATAAAAAAGTCAAACGTATAGAAATACCTTATAAGCCACGACAATACCAACTAGCAGTACACGATGCTAAAAAAAGATTTAGTGTATTAGTATGTCATAGAAGATTTGGTAAATCAGTATTATCAATTAACGAATTAATTAAAACAGCAGCAGGAAAACCAAGATCCCTGTGTGCATTTATAGCTCCTACTTATAGACAAGGTAAATCTATAGCTTGGGAGTATTTAAAATTTTATACGAAACCACTAATGTATTTTGGTGGCAGCAGGAACGAAACTGAGCTGAGAATAGATCTTTTTAATGGATCACGTATACAGATATTTGGTGCAGATAATCCAGACAGCATCCGTGGAATGGGATTTGACGGAGTTGTTATGGATGAATATGCAATTATGTCACCAAGGGTATGGACAGAAATAGTTCGACCTGCGGTTTCTGATAAAATAGGATGGGTTATGTTTATCGGAACACCAATGGGACATAATCAATTCTGGGAAGTATACGATTACGCCCAACGAGGTCATGAAGACTGGATGGGTAAAATCTATAGAGCCTCAGAAACCAAGGTGATTCCAGACGAGGAGCTGGCTCAGGCACGTTCCATAATGACCGAAGAACAATACGAGCAAGAGTTCGAATGTTCTTTTACTGCAGCGGTCTCAGGAAGTTATTACGGAAGATTAATAACGAAAGCCGACAATGATGGAAGAATTGGCTCCGTGCCTGTGGATGATAACGTAGGTGTGGAAACCTGGTGGGATTTGGGGATAGGAGATTCAACTGCAATATGGTTTGCACAAAGAGTTGGACAAGAAATTCACTTAGTAGATTATTATGAAACTTCAGGTGAATCATTAGCACATTATGCTGATGTTCTTGAAGATAGAGGTTACGCTTACGAAAGACATATAGCTCCACACGATATTCAAGCAAGAGAATTAGGAACAGGTAAGTCTAGATTAGAAGTCGCAAATGAATTAGGTATTGACTTTGAAGTTGCACCTAAACTAGAAGTAGATCATGGAATTGAATCAGTAAGAAATATGTTGCCCAATTGTTGGTTCGATAGAGAAAAATGTAAAGTTGGGTTAGATGCGATTAGACAATATCGTAAACAATGGGATGACAAAAATCAGGTTTTTAAAAATAAACCTTTACATGATTGGTGTTCACACGCAGCAGACGCATTAAGATACGGAGCTGTGCATGATCCAATTGATACAACAGAATGGAATAAACCAATTAACGTAGATACAAAATACATAGTATGAAATCAGATAAAGATATATTAGCAGTTTTAAGTAGAGAAATACATAACGCATCAGGATTTATTGGTGGCGAATTAGTTGCTCGGAGAAAGAAATCTCTCGAGTACTATTTAGGTATGCCACTAGGAAACGAACAAGAAGGTCGTTCTCAAGTAATATCCAATGATGTATTAGATACAGTAGAAAGCCTCATGCCATCATTGATGAGAATTTTTACTGCAGGTGATAATGTATTTAATTGTGAAGGTGTTGGACCAGAAGACGATGAAATGGCACGTCAATGTTCTGATTACCTTAATCATATTTTTTATAAAGAGAATGATGGATTCCTAGCATTATACTCAGCATTTAAAGATGCTTTAATTCAAAAGAATGGAATATTAAAAGTTTACTGGGATGATGCAGCTAAAACTGAACGAGAAGAGTACACAAGATTAACGGATGATGAATTTAATGATTTAGTTGCAAATCCAGAAGTTAAAGTTTCAAATCATTCAGAATACGAAGAACCAATTACAGATGAACAAGGAAAAGAGTTAGACAAAGTAACTCTTCATGATGTAGTTATTCATAGAACAAAATTGTATGGACAGGTCAGAATTGAGCCAGTTCCTCCAGAAGAATTTCTAATTGCTCGCAGAACTAAAGATATAAATTCAGCTAACTTTGTTTGTCATAGAACAAATAAAACTAGATCAGAACTTATTGAAATGGGTTATGATGCAGACGTAGTAGATGGATTGCCTTCAGGCGATACTGATTTTTTTACAGAAGATAAATTTGTACGACACCAAAATGTAGATTTTTCACATGGATCTCATGATGGTGATAAAAGTACAAATGATATTTTAATTTATGAATGCTACATCAAAATGGATGTTAATGAAGATGGTAAAGCTGAGTTAGTTAAAATAACTGCAGCAGGTACAGCAGCTGGTCAAATACTTGATATGACAGAAGTTGATAGTTTTCCTTTTGTATCAATGACTCCAGTTATTATGCCACACAGATTTCATGGAAGATCTATATCTGAATTAGTAGAAGATATACAATTAATTAAGTCTACAGTAATGAGACAAATGTTAGATAATATGTATCTAACAAATAACAACAGAGTAGCTGTTCAAGATGGACAAGTTGCTATGGATGATTTATTAACTAATAGACCTGGCGGAATAGTTAGAACAAAACAACCACCACAAAATGTGATGATGCCTATTCCAGCACAACCAATTACCGAACAAGCAAGTGGTATGCTAGCCTATTTAGATTCTGTAAAAGAAACTAGAACAGGAATTACTAGACAATCACAAGGGCTAGATGCTAACACATTAAACAAAACAGCAACTGGTCAAAACCAAATTCTGACACAATCACAAATGAGAATGGAGTTAATCGCCAGAATCTTTGCTGAAACAGGTGTTAAAGATCTAGCCTTAAAAATGTTTGAACTTACTTGCAAATATCAAAACAAAGAAAAAATTGTAAGAATTAGAGGTAAGTATATACCTATGAGACCTTACGAATGGAAAGACAGAGTTAATATTACTGTCCAAGTTGGACTAGGTACAGGTTCTAAAGAACAACAACTTATTCTTATGAACGCTATATTAGAACGACAAATGCAAGCTATTAACCTACAACAAAACGTTCATGGTCCAATGGTTAATCTTAGAAATATATATAACAGTTTAAAGAAATTAGTAGAGAATGCAGGACTTAATGGAATAGAACCATACTTTATGGATCCAGAAGTCGGTGCAGCTCAAATGCCACAATTACCTCCTAAACCACCAACTGAATTTGAGAAAGTTACAATGGCTCAAGTACAAGGTGAAAACCAACGTGCTACATTACAAGCCAATACTAGACTTAAAGAAGTTGAAGGTAGAATGAGACAACAGTTACTAGACTTTGAAATTCAAATAAAAGAATTGGAACTTAAATACGGAACTAAAATAGATGAGCTTGAACTTAAGCGTAGAAGTATGTTAGAACAAGCTGATCTCAACAAATCAGGTGATTTGATGAAAGAAATAGTGAAAGGACAACAACAATTCTTTAATGATGGACAAGCTAGAGACGCAACTGCGAAGGGGAAAGAGAGCCCAGGCTCTGTTAGACGATCCCCTCCTAAAACAAGCATTTGAAGATTTATTAGAAACTTATAAAGATCAAATTTTTAATACGAATTTTGCTGACGATGACAAACGTAAATCCCTTTGGATGGCATATAATATGCTAGATAAAATCAAAGGTCATTTACAAACTGTCATGGAAGGCGGAAAAATAGCTCAAAAAGATCTTGAGTTATTAAATAAAAGATAACCTATTTAGAATCATTCTAAACTAGGATCTTATCATACGTCAACCCCAACGAAAGGAACGTTACAATGGCACAAGAACAAACAGTACAAGGTGCTGCTAAAAAAATATCTGGTTTACTGAATCCTGATAAAGGACAATCAGCTCCAGAAAAAAAAGCAGAGCCATCAGAACAACCTGAAAAGATCGAACAGGAAACTTCACCAGAGAGTCAACCAAAGTCTGAAGGAACTCCTAAAGAAGTTGTTACTGAAAATACCGAAATCAAAGAAGAAACGCAAACAGAAATAGATGAACCCGAACTCCACCGAGTTAAAGTACAAGGTCAAGAGTTAGAGGTTACCATTGATGAGCTGAAGGCAGGATATTCTAGAGACTCGGATTATAGACAAAAAACTCACAGTTTAGGATTGGAAAGAAAAGATCTTGAAGGTCAAAAACAGAGTTTGCGTCAAACTTATGACAATCGTTTATCAGAACTTAACGATATGATCTCAACTGCTGATGGGTACATCAGGCAGCAACAAGGTAGCAAAGATCTTCAAAAACTTTATGATGAAGATCCCACATCTGCAGCACGACTGGATTACCAGCTAAGAGAACAACAAAAGCAGATAGATGGAATGAAATCTAAAGCTAATGAAGCGTATACAAAACAGTATAACGAATACCTTGATGCAGAAAAACAATTAGCAGCAGCGAAAATACCAGAGTTTAGTGATCCTAATAAATCTGATCATTTTAAAACTAATATGCGTACAACGTTACGTGGTTACGGATTTAATGATGGAGAAATAGGAAACCTAGCCGATCACCGTTTTTTAATGGTGATTAAAGACGCTATGAGTTATAAATCTCAAGTAGATAAAAAACCTATAGCACAAAAGAAGGTAGCTAACGCACCTAAAGTTGTAAAATCTGGAGTCGCAAGATCAAATGTTAGTTCAGGTAGAGAAAGCATAAGAAATAAGATCGGTACATTAAAGAAAACTGGACATCTTAAAGATGCTCAAAATGCTTTGATGGACATGATCAATCTTAAATCTCAACAACAAAGGAAATAAACACAATGGCACAACCAACAAATACGTTTGATACGTATGATTCAATTGGCGAAAGAGAAGATCTTTCTGATGTTATTTATAACATCTCGCCAACAGACACGCCTTTCCTTAGTTCTGCAGCTAAAACAAAAGCAACTGCAGTTCTACACGAATGGCAAACAGACTCGCTAGCAGCAGCAGTTACTAACAATCAAGTTATTGAAGGTGACGATGCTACAGCTGAAGCTATTTCTGCGACTACTAGATTATCTAACTCTTGCCAAATTATGGACAAAGTTATTGCAATCACAGGTACGCAGGAAGCAGTTGACAAAGCTGGCAGAGCATCTGAAATAGCTTATCAAATAGCTAAAAAAGCAAAAGAACTAAAGAGAGATTTAGAAGCCTCTCTTACTTCTAACAATGCTGAAGTAACAGGTTCAGCAACAGCAGCAAGAGTAGCAGGCGGCTTAAGATCATGGGTTGCTACAAATGATGTAATGGGAACTTCTGGAACATCTGGTGGAGCAGGTAATACTGCAGCTACTAATGGAACTCAAAGAGCCTTTACAGAATCTCTCTTGAAAACTGTAATTAAATCAGTATGGAATGCTGGTGGAAATCCAACTATGATTATGGTTGGTCCTTTCAACAAGCAAAAATTATCAGGATTTACTGGTAATAGTACTAGATTCGATGCAGGTGCTGATGCAACTTTATACACATCAGTAGATGTTTACGCTTCTGACTTTGGTCAATTACAAGTCGTACCTAATAGATTCTCAAGAGACAGAGAAGCATGGGTCCTAGATATGGATTTCTGGGGCGTTGCATTCTTAAGAGATTTCTCAATGCACGATCTTGCAAAGACTGGAGACACAGAGAAAAAACAATTGCTTTTAGAAGCAACTCTAGAATCAAGAAACGAAGCTGCGTCAGGTTGCGTAGCAGACTTAACAACTAGCTAATAATTAGCACGTGGATAGGCGAGTAACCTCAAATCTACTCGCCTTCCATCTTATATAACATTGAAGTCTTGAGAGGGGTTAAAGGCAGAACAATGAAGGAACAAAATGAGAACATTAAACGACTACTTTTTAACATCTACAATAGCAGACATTAGTACAGCATCATCAACATTCGTACCTGTACCTGATGGAGGCAAAGTAATAAAAATTATAACTGCTCTTCAAGGAGCAATCGGAACAGCTAATGGAGGTATTACTTTTGAAATAGGTGGTACAGCTATAACTGGTGGCGGAATTACAGTAACACAATCTGGATCTGCAGCTGGTGATATTGATACAGCAGAACCAACAGCAGCTAACGATGTTGCTGAAGATGGATCTATTGAAATGATCACTGATGGAGCTTCTACTAATACAATAAAACTTGTAGTAACATTTGTAATAAGAAGATAATTAATTCAGGGGATGGAAACATCCCCTAAACAAAAGGAGAACAAAATATGAACGCATTAAGATTTAGCACACAGCAAGTTTTAACCGCAGGTAATTCATCTAGTGCTAGTGACGCATTTGGAGCTAATACTGAATGTATAAGAGTAGTTAGTACAATTGCTACTTACATTCAAATTGCAGTTGCACCAACTGCTGCAGCTACAACAGCATATCTTCCAGCAGATGATATAGAATACATTAAAGTATCTGAAGGCGAAAAGATTGCAGTTTTACGTGTTGGCGGCTCTGATGGTAAAGTAAGTGTTACAGAACTAACAGAATAATGACAAAAGTAAGAGCAACTGAATGGAACGCTGATTCTACCAAGACTCGTTACATACAAGAGTCTGATGGAAAATTAACAGTTAACAATTCACAAAATCTTGATCCTTTATTGAAAAGAAATAAAGAGCTTTATAATTTAAACAATGGTTATACAGCATCTAAGGATATGAGAAGAGTTGCTAGTGTACCCCCAATTATATTACAAATATGGACTAAAGAATATAATGGAACTCGTAATTGGTGGGCTTTACCTAAAGAAGTACAAAAACAGATAATGAGAGTTAAATTAAATAGTAGTGATTTTAGATATTTTAGAACATCAGAAGGATCTTTATAATGGCAATATCAACATATACAGAATTAAAAGCATCAATAGCTAACTGGTTAAATCGTAGTGATTTATCAGATGAGATTGCTGATGACTTTATTAAATTAACTGAAGCAGATTTTAATGCTAAGTTAAGAATAAGACAGATGGAACAGATTGATACTATTACTATTGATTCTGAAACAGAAACTGTACCAACAGGATTTATTTCTGTTAGATCATTTTATCTTTTATTATCTAGTGTTAAATATCCATTAGAATACATTACACCTCATAACTTATTTGAAATCAGAGGAGGCTCTAGATCTGGTAGACCTCGTTCTTATACAATTGAAGCAGATAATGAAACTGAACAATTTAGATTTGGTCCTACTCCTGATACTACTTATACTGGTTATTTATCATACTACAAAAATATTGAAGCTCTTGGGAGTTCTAACGCTACCAATTATATTTTAGATAAACATCCAGGAATCTATTTGTATGGTAGTCTTTATCATGCAGCTAATTTCTTAGGTGGAATGGATCCACAACAAGTACAAAGTTTTTTACAAATGTATATCGCAGCTATGGAAAGATGCGAAAATAACGACAGACAAGATTCATATGGTGGAGCACCTGTAGCACAAAGAACAGATGTTCAAACCGATCTATCATTTTATAGGAACAGATAATGATTGATAAAAAAGAAAGAAAACAATTAAAAAAAGCATCAGCTCACCACTCAAAAAAACACATGAATATGATGATTAAAGATATGAAAGCTGGTTTAAGTTTCACTAAAGCTCATAAAAGAGCTGTTAAAAAAGTAGGAAAATAATGCAAATACCTTTTGGAGAATGGCTACCTGATCAACCAGAACATGGTAAACAAGGGGCTAATGTAGCAACTAATGTATACTATGCTCAAAACACATATAAACGATTTCCATCTTTAGTTAGTTATAGTACTAATGCAGCTGGCTCTGAAAATTCTACAGGAGCAGGTTCATTTAGAGATAATTCAAATACAGTTTATAATTTTGTTTCTACAACAGATAATATTTATCAATTAACATCAGGAGCTTTTACATCTCGTAAAGCTAGCTTAACAGGTAATGCTGATGACTTTTGGACATTCACACAATTTGGTGAATATGTTATTGCAAGTAATGGTGTTGATGCAGTTCAATTTTATTTAATGGGAACATCAACTAACTTTGCAGCTCTGACATCAATTCAAACTGCTGGTACTTGTCCAGTATTTAGAGTATCAGGAGTAGTTAGAGATTTTTTAGTTACAGGTAATATTGTAAATAGTACAAACAGAATACAATGGTCTGGTATTAATGATATTACTGTATGGTCAGGTAAACAATCTGACTTACAAGATTTACCAGGATCTGGTGGACAAGTTGTTCATATAACATCAGGTGAAGTTGGTTATGTATTTAGACAAAATCAAATCATTCGTATGGACTATGTAGGTGGTGCAACAGTATTTAGACTATCAGTAATTTCACCTAATAGAGGTGCAATGTTTGGTAGAACAGTATGTCAAGATAATAGACGAGTATTCTTTTATGCTGATGATGGTTTTTATGAAATAAGTGGAGACACAGTAATTCCAATAGGTGCAGAAAAAGTTAATAGATTTTTTGATTTAGATCTTAATAAAGCATATTCAGATAGAATATGTGCAGCAGTAGATCCTTTTAATCAATTAGCCATGTGGTTATATCCTTCTAAAAATAATACTTCTAATACAACAGGTATTTGCGATAGAATTATTATTTATAATTATGTTACTAAAAAATGGTCTTTGGCTAAAGCAAATGCAAGTTCAATTTTTAGTCAATTTATTGGAGCTTATACAGTAGAGTTAATGGATATATTATCTGAAAATTTAGAAAATATTCATGCTTCATTAGATACAGATTTTTGGTCTGGTGGACAAATGCTTTTAGGTGGAATTAATGAAGATTATAAAGCAGCAATTTTTTCTGGAACTTCAAATGAATGCGAAGTAGAAACTTCTGAATTAGAACCATTTCCTGGACTTAGAGCTAATATAACAGGAGTTAGACCAATTGTAGATGCAGCAGCTACAGTTACAGTTAAAACAAGAGAACGTTTAGCTGATGATAAAACTGAATCAAGCTCGTCTTCTATGGTTACAAGTGGTATAAATCCAGTAAGAGAATCTGGAAGATATGTTAGAGCTAATATTAAAGTAGCTTCAGGAACAACATTTAATCATGCACAAGGCGTAGATCTTGTAGCATCAAGAGCAGGACAAAGATGAGTGATAAAGTTAATATAGATAATGTTAGATATTCTTTAGAAACACAAGAATACTTTCAAAGACAAATTGAAGAAGCAGTTAATACATTAGTTAATAAAGATAATACCGAAAACAATAAAGCATTTGATTTTTTTATGGATTCAGAAGCTTCAGGAATTAATGAAATAAATGAAGATACTTCACCAACTCTTGGAGGTAATTTAAACCTTAATGGAAAATCTTTAGAGTCAGGAATGATACCTTCATTATCTGGTACTGGTAAATCTTTAGTTTTAGGATTTTAATTAGGAGAAAATATGGCAGGAACATACATAGGAAAATACGATACAACAGCAGGAAACAATTCAGCAACTGGTACTTCATCTGTATCTGTTGCAGAAGGAATGTTACCATCTAATATTAATAACGCTTTTAGAGACGTTATGGCAGATATTAGACAATGGTATAATGATTCACAATGGATTGAATATGGAGATAGTGCAGGAGTTTACACACCTGCCTACGCATCTTCTACAAGTTTAACAATAGCAGGTATTAATGTAACTGCTATTTATCATGCAAAAAGAAGAATTAAAGTTATAGCTTCAACACCTGGTACTATTTATGGAACTATAACATCTACTTCATTTTCTACAAACACAACAGTAAATATTTCTTGGGATAGTGGATCATTATCTGATGAAGCTATTACTTCAGTATACATAGGCGTTTTAACTAATACTAATGATTCTATACCAACAGGAATTAATGCTGCTAAAATTGGTGGTGGAAATGTTTCAACAACAGAATTTGATTATTTAAATGGTGTTAGTTCAGCATTACAAACTCAGTTAGATGCTAAACAAGCAACTATAACTGGATCAGCTACAACAATTGATACAGAATCTTTAACTGCAAGTAGAGCTTTGATTTCTAATGGTTCACAAAAAGTTGCAGTATCAGCTGTTACAGATACAGAATTAGGATATTTAGATGGTGTTACTTCAGCTATTCAAACTCAACTAGCAGCAAAAGCAGCTACTACTTATGTAGATAATGCTATTGCTGGAATGAGAACAAGAATAGTTTGCGAAGCAGCCTCAACAGGAAATTTAAGTCTTTCATCTGATCTTCAAAATGGAGATACAGTTGATGGAGTAACACTTGCTACAGGAGATGAAGTCTTACTTAAAAATCAATCTACTGATAGTCAAAATGGTATATACACAGTTGTTAGTTCAGGTACTGCTAGTAGATCTACAGAATATGATAGTATTGATGAAATATCTGGACAAATGGTTGTTATCAATCAAGGTACAGCTAATGATAATACTATTTGGCTTTGTACTACAAATAGTTCAGCAACTCTTGGATCTGATTCAATTTCATTTACAAAAATTACACCACAAAATATTGGAGATGTAACACTTACAGGAACACAAACTTTAACAAACAAAACATTAACAGCACCAAAAATAAATGAAGATGTAGCAGTAACTTCTACAGCTACAGAGTTAAATTTATTAGATGGTAAATCTGCTGCTAATTTTGCTTTAACAGCAAAAACAGAAGGAACAAATTTTACTGATAGTTTATTAGTTGGTCATGCAACTACTGGTACTTTAAATAGTGCTACAGATAATACAGGTGTAGGAATTGATGCTATGACAGCTCTTACTTCAGGTAAGAACAATACAGCAGTTGGACAAGATGCTGGTAAAATTATTAATTCAGGCATTAAAAATACTTACATTGGTAGTAATGCTGGAATTGCAACTACTACTGGTGATCAAAATACTGGTGTTGGAATGGATGCTTTAAAAGCAAACGTAGGTTCTAATTCAACAACTGCAGTAGGTTATGCTGCTTTAATAAAATCAACTGGTGCTAATAATACAGCATTAGGTGACTCTGCTGGTGCAGAAATAGTTGGTGGTGCAAGTAATATTACTATTGGAAAAGCTGCTGGAGATAATATTACAAGCGGTGATGGTAATGTAATTATTGGTAGTCTTAATGCTGGTTCAGCTACTGGAGACAAACAATTATTAATTGCTGATGGTGTAGATGGTTCAGTTAATTGGATTTCTGGAGACAGTTCAGGAAATATAATTATTCAAGGAACAACTATAGCTGCTGGTGGACAATTATCTACTACTGGTAAATCTCTTGTAATGGGATTTTAAACATGATATTAATTATAACAATAGGAGAAAACAAAAATGGCAAGTGAAGTATTAAAAGTAGCATTAAAACCTACCTGTTCAAATTCAGAAACAAAATTGATAGATGGTGCAAGTGGACATACTTATACTGTTTTATCAATTACAATTTGTGAGACTGCAGGTGCTGCAGAAACTTTTGATTTGTATGTAGATGATGGTGATGGCGGAACAGATCATTATATTTACAAGACACAAGCATTAGGAGCTAATGAAACTTTCGAACATACAGGTAGAATAGTTTTAGAAGGTACTGATATGCTAGGTTTTATAACTGGTAGTTCAGCTGATGTAGATGTTGTGGTTAGTTATTTAGACCAAACATTATAATAAAAGGATAATAAAAATTATGAGTGGAATAGCAAATAAATTTAATCATAGAGGCTCTGGCGTTGCAAGCATAGGTACTGTAAAACAAGCTGGTAAAGAAACTATGTGGATTCCTGCTTCTGCTATGTATGGTGCAACAACTAATGGTGCTGATGCTCAACAAGTAGAAACAACAGCAACAAGACCTGATATGAAAGTATTAGATTTTGATGCAGGTACAGATGAGTTTGCACAATTTTCAGTAGCATTTCCTAAATCTTGGAATGAAGGCACAATTACATATCAAGTTTTTTGGACTCCTGCTTCTACAAATACAGGAGACTGTATTTTTGGATTACAAGGTGTTGCTTGTGGAGATAGTGATACTATTGATGTTGTGTATGGCACAGCTATTACTGTTACTGATGCTGGTATAGGTACTGTTGAAGATCAACAAGTAACTGCTGAAAGTAGTGCAGTAACTATTGCTGGAAGTCCAGCAGTAGATCAACAAACATTTTTTCAATTATATAGAGATGCAGATGCTGGTGGAGATACTTTTAGTGCAGATGCAAGAGTTTTAGGAATCAAACTATTTTTTACAACTGATGCTCTTAACGATACGTAGGAGTTTAAATGAAAAATTTTAAATTTAAATCTAAAGGACCTCAAACAAAAAGCTTTGGTTATCAAGTCTTAGGATTTGGTGCTGGTGGTGGACCACCTGCGGCATTTATAGCCGCAACTGGTGGAAATTCAATAGCTACTGATGGAGATTTTAAAGTTCATACATTTACTAGTCCAGGAACACTTTGTGTATCTTGTGCTGGTAATGATGCAGGATCAAGTACAATAGATTATATGGTAGTTGCTGGTGGTGCGGCTGGTGGTGGAAGACCACATGGGGGAGGTGGTGGAGCTGGTGGTTATCGAGCATCAGGTCACGGACCAAGCCCTTTACAAGGTACAGCTATAACTGCCGCAGTACAAGGTTATCCAATAACAGTAGGTGCTGGTGGAGCAGCAAATTGTAGTCCACCTTATCAGGGTGTTTCAGGATCAAATTCAGTATTTTCAAGTATTACTTCAGCAGGTGGCGGCGGCGGTGGCGGCGGCGGACCAGGAACTGGAAAAGGAAATACAGGTGGATCAGGCGGTGGTAGTGGTGGAAACCCTACTTCTCCAGGATGTTTAACTGGTGCAGCAGGAAACACACCACCAGTTAGTCCACCACAAGGTAATAATGGTGGTAATGGAGCAGGTCAGGCAGGAGCTTATCATCAAGGTGGCGGTGGTGGCGGAGCAGCAGGAGCAGGTGAAAATACAGCAGCACCAGGAACTCCTCATGATGGTGATGGAGGACCAGGAGCACCAAACGATATTACAGGTACAGCAACATTTTATGCTGGTGGTGGTGCTGGTAATGGTGAAAACTCAGGTGGCGATGGTGGTGGTGGAAGTAGTAATGTTGGAACATCCAATGGACCAAACGCAACAACTGCCTCAACAGCACATTCTGCAACTACTAATTCAGGTGGTGGTGGTGCAGGACATCACCCAGCAGGAACAGGTGGATCAGGAATTGTAATAATAAGGTATAAATTTCAATAGAATTAATTATGGCACATTTTGCAAAAATATCAGAAGACAATATAGTTTTACAAGTTTTAACACTTGATAATAAAGATATGTTGAATGAAAATAATGTTGCAACAGAATCTGTTGGACAAGCTTATTTACAACAACATAATAATTGGCCGTCTCACCTTTGGATTCAAACTTCATATAATACTAGAGGTAATAAACACTATCAATCAGATAATCACGATGATGGTGGTCTTATAGAATCGGAGGATCAATCAAAAAAATTGAGAGGCAACTATGCAGGTATAGGTTTTACTTGGGATTCGGAAAATGAAATTTTTTGGTCACCAAAACCTTATGATAGTTGGGTTAAACATATTGATACAGCAACTTGGAAATCTCCGATAGGAGATGCTCCTGATTTTACATCAGAACAACAAAGTCAAAATGATGCTGGTACACATGAATGGATTTATTGTTGGAATGAAGATAATCTAGTTTGGGATTTAACAGATTTTATTGTATAATATTATATGGTTTGTTCCATAAAAAAAAAAATATTATCTGAAATAAGTTTATATCAAGGTGACGTTTCAATGCCAAAAGGTTTTGAAATTGATCGGTCTATATTAGCAACAAAAATTTTAAATCAATCCTTTAAAAATTTAATTGACCCAAGTGTAGGTTTTCCATTTTCAAAGTCTTGGGATATGCTTAATACTTATATTCGAGATTTTATTAAAGTTAAGCATAACTTAAATTTAATAAACAAATCTACATGGGGAAATATATATAAACCTAATGAAACTACTTATCCTTTATTAAATATAGATCAGTTAAATTTAAGAAACTCACCTGATTATGTTTTGCTGTATGGGGTAAGTGCTGAAGCTTGTAATGTCATTATACATTATGATGATAACAGACGCAAAGGAAGAAGCTGGAATATTGAATTAGAGAACAACCAATTTATTATGTTTCCATCAACTTGTATGTATTATCTAACTAACAAGCAACAGGATATATTAAATTTTGTTCAAACTATAACGTATGATTTTATCTAATTATTACTGGTATTTTAAATCTGCGTTAACACCAAAATTTTGTGATGATGTTATTAAATATGGATTACAACAAAAAGATGCTATGGCTTTAACAAGTAGTTATGGTAATAAAAAATTAACTAAACAAGACGTATTAAATTTAAAAAAAAGACGTAATTCTGATTTAGTGTGGCTTAATGATACTTGGATTTATAAAGAAATACACCCTTTTGTTGTTGAAGCTAATCAAAAAGCAGGTTGGAATTTTCAGTGGGACTCGTCTCAGTCTTGCCAATTTACTAAATATAAACTTAATCAATATTACGACTGGCATTGTGATATTGAAAATAAAATTGATAATAATGGTAAAGTAAGAAAACTATCAATGACTTGTCAACTGACCGATGGATCAGAATATCAAGGGGGAGAACTAGAGTTTGATTTTAGAAATTATGATCCACCGCAAAGAGATGAATCTAAACATTTAGTTAAATGTAAAGAGATATTACCTAAAGGATCAATTATTATTTTTCCATCATTTGTTTGGCATAGAGTTAAACCAGTAACAAAAGGGGTAAGATATAGTTTAGTGGTTTGGAATCAAGGTCTTTCGTTTAAATAATATGTTTATATATAAAGACTATATTGATAAAAAAATATGTGAAAAATTAATTGATGTTTATGAAAATGATAATAACAAAATATTAAGAAAAGATAATATTACTCACATGAATCAAGTTTATTTAAGTAGCACAAATAGTACTTTAATTAATTATAATTCTGCATTAAACAAAATTTTAGAAAAATATATAAAAAAATATCTTTATATAAATAAAGGTCAACAACGCTGGACAATACATAAAGAAATTAAAATACAAAAATATGAAATTGGAGAATCTTATTTTGGGTGGCACTCAGAATCAACAGGCTATAAAGGAAATAACAATAGAATATTAGTATTTTCTACTTTTTTAAATACAATTAAAGAAGGTGGAGAAACAGAATTTTTTTATCAAAAAGAAAAAGTAAAAGCTGAACAAGGTAAAACAATTTTATTTCCTGCATTTTGGACACATACACATAAAGGAAATATTGCAAAAGAAACTAAATATATAATAACAGGGTGGTACACTTACGTTCATTAATAATTATTTTCATACTCCTATTTGGTCTGAACAAAAAAATGAATTTGTTAAATCTTTAAATAAAGTTAGTAATAAATATATTAAAGAAGCTAGAAAAAAAAATAAAGATTATATTAAGCAGTTTGGTGACTTTGGAATATCTCATCATTCTACACCTTTAATAAAAGATAATGATTTTTTAGATTTTAGAAATTACATAGGTCAAAAGTCTTGGGAATTTTTAGATCAAATGGGTTACGACATGAATTTATACACAACTCTTTTTTCTGAAATGTGGGTGCAAGAATTTTCTAAAAAAGGTGGTGGTCATCATTCTGCACATATACATTTTAATCAGCACGTATCAGGAATTTATTTTTTAAAGTGTAGTGATAAAACATCTAACCCAATATTCCATGATCCAAAAACTGGAGCAAGAGCAACTAAATTAACGATGAAGCCAAAACAAGGAATTTTAGCAGGAACAGACCTTGTTCATTTTAAACCAACACCAGGAACTTTAATTATATTTCCAGGATATTTAGAACATGAATTTTCAGTAGATCATGGATTAGAGCCATTTAGATTTATACATTGGAACATACAAGCAATTCCAAAAGGCATGAGTAAAGATGTATAAAACTTTTAAAAAAAATAAACATCTAATTATACGTCAAGCAATTTCAAAAGATTTAGCAACATTTATTTACAATTATTTTAATATACAAAAACAAGTTTATGATACGTGTTTAAAGGAAAGATATATTTCTCCGTTTGAAACATTAATTGGGTATTACGAAAAAGCAAACGAGCAGATTCCTCATACTTATTCTCAATATGCCAATATTGTAATGGAAACTTTAATGTTAAAATGTCAACCAATTGTAGAAAAAAAAACACAACTTAAACTTTATCCTGCTTATACGTATGCAAGAATATATAAAAAGGGTGATGTTTTAAAAAGACACAAGGATAGATTTAGCTGTGAAATATCTACCACAATGAATTTAGGTGGAGATACTTGGGATATATATTTAGAGCCATCAGGCAAAGAAGGTAAAAAAGGTATTAAAGTTAAATTAAATGCAGGAGATATGTTGGTTTATAAAGGTTGTGAAGTAGAACATTGGAGAAATAAATTTAAAGGCAAAAAATGCGTACAAGCATTTTTGCACTATAATAATAGCAAAACTCTAGGTGCTAAAGAAAATATGTTTGATAAAAGAATACATTTAGGACTTCCATCTTGGTTTAAGAAATAATTTTTAATAAACAAACAATAAATATGGCTAATAATTATAAATTTAAAGGTGTAGCATTAGCTACAAGTGCAGAAACTGCTTTATTAACTGCAGCTTCTGATGAAACTATTATTATTAGATCTATTAGAGTTACCAATAATACAAGTAATACACCAACAATATCTTTAGATTTATCAGATAGTTCTGCTAGTGCAGAATATACTATACTTAAAACACAAACACTTGCTGCTAATACAGCAGTAGAAATAATAAAAGTATCATTAGTTTTAGAATCTTCTGATGTTCTTAAAGCAACAATATCCTCGTCAGACTCAATACATTTTGGTATAAGTTATCTTGTAATAACGTGATTAAATTATATAATATACCTACATCTAATGTAGATGCAATTTGGGGAGTAGTTATAGGAGATATTGCAAATGCTTTAACAAGATCAAATAATTACGCTTTATCAGATCATATTAAAACATGGATAAAAGAAGAAAAAATGCAACTTTGGATTCTTTGGGATCATGAAGCTATAGAAAATAACTCTAAGTATTACGGAGTGGTAGTTACCGAAGTAATACAAAGACCATTACAACGATGTTTAAATATCAAAATTATGACAGGCAAACATCGAGAAAAATGGCAACATTTAATTAAACACATTGAAGACTTTGCTTGGCAGCAAAATTGTGACTTACTAGAATTAGTTGCAAGACCAGGGTGGAAGAAAATTCTTAAACCCTTTGGTTATACTGAAAGTCATGTCTTATTAGAAAAAAAAAAGGAGAACAAATAATATGTCATTTGGAGGAGGAAGCAGTGGTGGTACAAGTACTAGTGTACAAGCCGCACAACCATATGCACCAGCAGAACCAGGATTGAATCAAATTCTATCCGAAGCTGGTACTATATACGGACAAGGACCAAGTGCTGCAGGTTATGTAGCACCTAATACACAAACTTTACAAGGTTTAGCTGCACAAGAAGCAATGGCTGGTGCTGCCAATACTCAACTTATGAATACAATTCAAGGTAACTATAGTAATCCCTTTTTATCTCCTATGATTGCTAATGCTGCCACAGATGTTTATTCAAATGTTGCTGGACAATTTAGTGGAGCAGGTAGAACACCTGGAAGTCCATTATCACAATCTGCTGTTGTAGATCAAGTTGCTCAAAAAGCAATGCCTTATGCGTTTCAAACTTACAATGCAGAACGTCAAAGACAATTACAAACAGCACAACAAGTACCAAGTCTAACCGCTGTCGGTGGAGCTTTAGAAGATATACAAGCACAACAACAACTAGCACCACAAATGGCATTACAACAATACTACAATACTGTAGCACCAATCGCTTATGGGCTACCAACACAACAAAATACTACTCAAAACCCAAGAGCTAATCCTTTAGGTACTGCCGCAGGTGGTGCTATGATGGGAGCTTCATTTGGAAACATGATTAATCCAGGCGGAGCAGGAGCTATGGGCGGAGCTATGTTAGGTGGTCTTGGTGGTTTACTAGGAGGATTATTATAAGGATGAATACAATGAATGAATTTATAGATAAAATTGAACATTTCTGGACAGAACACAAAAAAGCTGTGATTATTGTTGCAGTAATTATCGTTATACTTTTTATACACTAAGGAGAAATATGTCAGGCGGAGGAGGATCATCATCAGATGGAGGCGGTGGAGGAAATCAACACGCTTCTGCAAAAGCTGCAATGACAGGTAATGCTGCTTATTCAGGATCTACAAAACCATCTGGACCACCAGGTGGAGGAGCTACTTCACGTGGAAGCGGAAGAGATTTTGCTCCTTCAGGAAGTCCAAATACTGGTGGAGATTATGATGATAACGTAAGAGATACTTATTCACCAACTACTAATATAGAATCTATACATGGTGAACATGATGATCCAGGATCTGCATCTTATGATCCTACTTACAATGTATCAGCACAAGAAGCTGCAACTAAAAAAGCAGCATTTGGTTCTGGTGATTATGCAGGTGAAAGTAGATGGAATCCAGAAACACAAAAAGTAGAAAGATTTCAAGATTATACATTTAAAGAACATTGGGATAGAAGACCTGATGCTATTAAATATTCTCCAACATTAAGTTTATTATATGCTGGAGGAAAGAACGCAGCAGAATTTGCAAAATACAAAGGATTTGGTTTTACAGGTGGAAGCACTTCTGGAGGAAATAATAATACTGGTGGTGGTGGAGATGGTGAAAGAGCAAGAATGAATGCAGTAGCACCTCATGCACCTTACATTGTTTCAGGAACAACTATGCCAACAGATTCTCCTGCACAAAAATGGTATCAAAGTTTAGGAGCATCAAGTACTAATCCAAGTGGATTTAATTTAGCAACAGAATATGCTGCTGCAAAACTTAAAGTAAATAATATATTAAGTAATTCAACACCAGTAGGACAACTGGCAGTTAATGAAACACCTTACTTTAACTTTTTAAAAAAGCATAATTTAAATAAAGGAATATTATAATATGGATGGAATGTTTAATATCTTCGGATATGGAATGCAAAGACCAGACGAAAGAGACAAAACTGAAAAAAGTGGTTTCTTTTGGAAAGATAAAACTAATACTGGTATAGATTTTACAAGTATGGGTGGAACAGGTGCATTAGATCAAAAAGGTAGACAAATATTACCATCTAATACTAATTATCCTGGTTCAAATATTAATCAAATGCAAAATCAAAATAGATACCAAGATCCTATTCAAACAGGTGGAGCAGGAACGCAAAACGAAGATATAGGATTTATGCAAAGACTAGCTGGAATGGCTGGTGTAGATATG